>Ga0194132_10000728_pt1 | contig 66928 bp, 57 predicted proteins | sample TA2KigOf80mmetaG_FD_148612 | JGI IMG/M metagenome (GOLD analysis project Ga0194132, IMG submission 148612) | Freshwater microbial communities from Lake Tanganyika, Tanzania - TA2015054 Kigoma Offshore 80m | ecosystem: Environmental > Aquatic > Freshwater > Lake | place: Tanzania: Lake...
AGCAGGTCGTTCGACTGGGTGAGCAGGTAGATGGTCACCACGTCCGCGCCGCTGATGTCGGCCTTGAGCAGATCGCCTTCAATCACCTGGGCACGGTTTTCGAGCTTCAGGGTCCGGATCCGGTCCTGGGACGCTTTCACTTCCTTCGATGAGATCTCGATGCCGACGGCCTTGGCACCGAACTGCTGCGCCGCGGTGATCAATACCCGGCCATCACCTGATCCAAGGTCGTACACCGTCTCGCCCGCTTTGAGACGTGCCAGCTCGAGCATCTTCTGGACGACCGTCTGCGGCGAAGCGACGAACGGAGCCAGCCGGTTCACGGGCGGGGCCTGAGCCGCGAGCGGCAGAGCCAGTATCAATACCGAAACCAAGCGATTCATCACAAGAACTACCCCCTACTAAGGAGAGACTGCCGCCACCTGTTTCCCGTTTCTCGTTTTTGAGATTTTGCCGACCATCTCCGACACCGAGAACCAGAGATCGCGCGGCCGGGTGACGCTGTACTCCAGTCCTTTGAGCGCCTTGACCGCGTTTCCGATCGCATCCCGCCAGGGCGTCGCGAACGGGTTGAGTACGTAGTTCAGATAAAACACCGGATAGTGCAACTCCGCCTTCTTCAATTCTTCGTCGGGCACGTTCTGCTCGAGCAGGGCCTTCGGTCCGGCGAAGATCACCGCGTCGGCGTTTACACTGCTGCCGCACTCGTCGGCGATCAGCTTGGTGAGGAATTGAGTTGCTGAATTCTTCACCATCATGTTCTTCAGGTTCACGGTCCCGACGGCCACCCGGTCGAGCGACTTGCCGAGGGATGGAAAATCGATCCGGTCGACGGATTCCTGCCGGTGGAACACCTTCTGATCCGACATGTTGAAGGCCACCAGGCTGAACTTGCCGATCCGCGGGTCGCGGGCCAAGGTCCGGAGCATCGAGACCAGCGCCGCGAGATCCGACGGGCGCAGCGATGACGCGGTGGGACGCTGGGGGGCGAAGTTCACGATGAGCTTGACGTGAAGCAGGGATTCGCCTTCGCGCTGGACCGCGGGCTCAGGTTGGAATTGATCCGGATGCATGGCCTCGACCGCGTTCGGAGGCATGACGAGCGCCATCTGGCGGTCCTTGTTCGGGAGCGACGCCTCGACATCCCAGGAATGGGCGCAGACGCGCTCAGCGCGGTCCCGCATGAGCCACTCGACCTTATACTTGCCCTCGCCCAGGTCGACTCCGCCTTCGAGGTAGGCCTCGCCCTTGGCGTCCTCCTCGACGGACGGGACCCGGATCCGCTGTGTGAAGTAACGGACCGTGTCCTTCTGGTTCTCCGGCGTGACACGGAACAGAATCGTGAGCAGGTTCTCGCTGCCAGACAGCTCGCGCAGCGGCACCGACACGTCGAACCCGGTGTGAAACCGCATGTCGAAACCGAGCACTGGCTTGTCCGGCGTCAGGTCGCAGGGGAGGTCCTGCCGTTTTTCCCCGGCTTCGAGAACGGCCAGATCGGTGCCGTTGAGCCTCGGCCCGCCGGGCCCCGAGTTCATCAAAATTTGCGCCCACGCCGACGATACGGCGAAACTGGCTGCGGCAGCTCTTCCACAGACCGGCATGAGTGTATTATGACGCAACCTGGGGGGATGTCAACGGCCCATTAGGCCCCGCTGGCGGTTCTTTGGCGCAAGGCGGCGATTTCGGCGCGCAGCGCGTTCCCGTAGAGCGCCGAATCGGCCTTCCAGGAAATCACGTTGTAGCCCATCTTGATCCAGGCGCCGGCCTGCTCGGCCGAGCCCGGCTGGATGCCCGCCAACTTGTGGTACTTGCGCGCCGTGTTGGCGACAAGTTCCAGCGCTTCAATCGCTTTCGGATTCGAGAACTGTCCGGGGATCCCCATGGATGTGGTGAGGTCGAAATGCCCGACCCAGAGGATGTCCACTCCTGGCGTGGCGGCGATGTCCTCGAGGTTTTCCAGTCCCTTGGTGGACTCGATTTGGCAAATGACGGTCGAGTTGGCGTTGGCGAACTCGAAGTACTGGACCGGGTCGGGATTCTTGTAGTCGGTGTGCGCGCCGCCAATTCCCACGCCGCGTTTTCCCATGGGCGGGAACTTGACTGAGTCGACGATCAGCTTGGCCTGCTGGCCGGATTCAACGTTGGCGCACATCACGCCGAGCGCGCCGCCATCCATCACGCGCGCCATGAAGTGGTACAGGCTCGACGGAACGCGGACGAATGGGGCAATGTCGGTCGCCTTGAACCAGGCCACCAGGTCGGCCACGCGCTCGGTGTCGAACTCGGAGTGCTCCATGTCGATGAGCACGAAATCGAGGTCGGCCGTTTCGAGGATTTTGGCGATGCCCCGGGTGCCGAACTCCCATACCATATGGCCGACGGGGATGCGGCCCTCCTTGACCACTCGGCGAAGCCGGTTGGGTTTCATGTGTCTGCCTTTCTCGATGTGGATTTAGTGGGTGAGGGCCCCGGCGGGGACGGCGCTTCCAAGCCAGTCTGGCAGGTCGCCGGATTCGTCGAATTCCAGGGCGAACGGCCCTTCGACGATCTCCAGCGCCGGGTTCGAATTGATCACTGGCAGGAGGTTCTCACTGAGCACGACGTCGTTGAGCTCCATCGTATTCCGGATCCGGCCGATGGTCACATCCCGCATATTGAATTTGCCTACGGTGGGCATCAGCGCTTCCAGGCATTGCCGGTCGGTGGGGAAGTGGGCGGGAGTCCGGATGGCCGCACAGGTGGATGCGGTGAGGGCGTTGATGCGGGTGGGCACCCAGTCGATCTGGCGGAGCAGGTTGTCGTGGACCATGTCGGCCATGCCCAGTCCAACGCCGTTGCCGTAGGAGACGTCGGTGATGCCGCGCAGGTAGATCCGTTCGAACTGTGGGGTATCGGGCCAGCAGTTGAAGAGTCCGTTCGGGTTCCGGTTGACGACCTTGGTGTCCATGCCGGCGCCGCTGATGTTCTTGCCGATCTGGTCGATGATCAGGATGTCGAGGCTGGCCGGGACGTGTCCCTGCCAGCTCTTGACGAGAGCGAGCAGTTCTTCCTCGCGCTGCTCCATGCCCTCGACCGGGACCGCGGTGATCTGGCCGGTGTTGTGATTGGCATCTTCGAGGATCGCGATGCCACCGAGGATCTTACCGGACTTGAGCACCTGGCGGCCCACCTGGCGGATCACGTTCTCCAGGCCCAGCTTGTAGGCGTGGGTGTGGTAGCGCTGGGCGCCGGCGAATTTGCCGAGGCCGATGGCCATCATCTTAAAGAGTCCGCTCTCGATCTTCCCGGCGAAATCGGTGTGCCACTTGACGCGCCCGATCAGCATGACGCCGTCGGAATTGAACGCGTTCTGGTCCATGAACGCCTCGATCCCGGTGCCGGTCTTTCCCAGAGAGACGACGTCGAGCGAGCTGATGACGGGACAGCCCATGGTCGCTTCGTGAATCCCGTAGTGGGCGAGCACATCGGCCTGTCCCTCGGCGGTGGCTGCTCCGTGGGATCCCATGGCCGGGAAGATGAACGGGTGCATCCCCGCAGACTTCCAGTAGGCGGCCACGGCCTTGACGATCGTGGCGATGTTCAGGATCCCGCGGGATCCGACGCCGATGGCCACGCTCGATCCGGGCCGCAACCGTTGTGCGAACCCGGCGCTTGAAAGTTCACGCTGGACAGTGCCGGGAATGTCAGCGACCCGGCGGTCGGGGAACGTCTGTTTGACGAGGTAAAGGCGGGAGTAGTCCATCCTCAGGCAAGTATATCAAGCGGGATTTCGAAAATCTGGTTGAAACGGTTGGCGGATTCACGACACTTGGGGTTCGTATGAGCGATGTGATCTTTGAGCCACTGGCTTTTCGCAATCTCACGGTCAAGAACCGCATCTTCCGGTCGAACATCTCGGGGCGGTTTGACAACTACGATGGGTCGGGGACGCAGACGCGGATCAACTGGGAGATGAAATTCGCCCGTGGCGGGGTTGGCGCGATCATCTCGTCGTTTGTGCCGGTCCAGATCCGCGGGCGGATTCTGATCAACTACGCGACGATCCACGAAGACTCCCGGATCCCGTTCTGGCGGGCGCTTGGCGAGGAGGTCCATTCGCAGGACTGCAAGTTCATCCTGCAGTTGAGCCACGGGGGACGGCAGCGCGACCTCGCCGGATTCGAGTATCCGAAGGGGCACAGCTCCACCGACAGGCCGGAATCGCTGAACGGGTTTGAGTGCGACCGGATGAGCAAGGACGATATCGCCGAGACTGTGGCGGCGTTCGCTCAGGGTGCGCGGCGCGCCAAGGCCGCGGGGCTCGATGGAGTGGAGCTGCACTCGGCCAACGGGTACCTGTTCACGCAATTTCTGTCGTCAGCCATCAACGACCGTGACGACGAGTATGGCGGATCACTTCCGAACCGGGCCCGGTTCCTGATCGAGGTGATCCGGGCGATTCGAGCCGAGGTGGGTCCGGGCTTCCATCTGCAGATGAAGATCAGCGCGACCGAGTACAACAACGCGCTCGCGCCTTGGGAGCCGGCTGGGAACTCAATCGAGGATTCGATGGAGGTCTGCAAGATGGCCGAGCAGGAGGGGGTGGATGCCATCCACGTGTCGGGCGGGTCGACGTTTCCGCATCCGAAGAACCCGCCGGGAGATTTCCCGATGGGCGAGTATGCCAAGTACTACGACGCGATGATATCGAGCGGCACCCGTGTGCTGCAGAACTACCTCCTGTTCCGCGAGGGGATCGGAGCGAAGCTGTTCCATTCGAGTTGGATCCGTGCGCGGGGCGACGTGATCGAGGGCATCAATCTTCCGGACGCGCAGAAGATCAAGCAGGCGGTGTCGATTCCGGTGATCTGCACCGGCGGATTCCAGACGGCTTCGGTGATTCGCGGGGCGATCACCGGGGGCAAGTGCGACGCGGTGAGCATCGCACGGCCCTTGGTGGCGAACAATGACCTGGTTCAGCAGTTCGCTGCTGGAGCGGACCGTCCCGCCGTTCCATGCACGTATTGCAACCGGTGTTTGCTCAACGTGCTCGAAAATCCGCTGGGCTGCTATGAGGAGAGCCGGTTCCCATCGCGCGACGAGATGATCCGGCAGATCCTCAGTGTGTATCAGCCTGCGCCTTTTGAGTGACGGGCACGATCACGGAATTGGATGCTGCGCCTTCGATCACGACCCGGGTCTTCAGTGCTCCTGAAGCCCCGTCAGGGACTTTGAATTTCACGCAGTCGATGCCAATGCGCCCGGCGAGTCCGCCGGCCCAGAGCGCGGCTGTGGCGGCATCTCCGGATTCGACCTGGACTTCGAATAGCAACGGGTAATCGGGCGCTGGGGGAAGAGCGAAGCCCTCGGGGTGGGCCATCTTGTACCGGCCGAACCCGGTGCCTTGGAGGGTGATGGTTTCGCCCGGCCTTGCGGGACTCTCCGCAGTGACGGGTGATCCGTCGGCATGGAAGGCCTGGCCGAAATCCTGGGAGTCGACGGCACGGGAGAACAGTCCTGGCGCCGAGGCGCTTACCTGGAAGGTCCCGGTCACGTCGGGGTGTCCAGCGCGGACGACGCGGATCTCATGTTCGCCGGGCTCGATGTCCCGCGGGAGCTGGGCGTGAATCCGCTGGGGTGATACGGATATCAGGGGCAGGATCCGGCCTCCGGCAAGCACGGAGGTGCGGGCAATCGCCTGCGCGAGGATCGGACCCTGTGGGCCGGCTTCGAAGTAGGGGGCCAGATCCGAGCCTTCGATGAATATGAGCGATCCTGGAGCGACCGGGCCGGCGACGTTTGGTGATGCCGCATTGCGGATTCCCGCGGGGGGAATGAAGGGAATCTTGTCGAGCCGGGCGAGCAGCGACTTGGGCCGCGACATCTCAACCGTCGAGATCGTGCTGGTGCCGGCCAAGTCGAAGTCCCAACGCCGGAACCGGTGTCCCGGGGCCGGGGCAACGGTGACGAGGACGCTCGTGCCTGCGGCGTAGAAGCCATCCGGGGAGACCGGATCGATGGTGATCCGCGCGCCATCGGGCGGGTCACTCGCGGCCAGGAGCCGGTAGTGCGCGGCCTGGGAAAGCTGGAGAGTGGTCACCTCAGCCGTCAGTGCGATGTTCCGTGTGCGAGGGCCGCCGTCGCTCCAGGAGTCGAACACCAAACGGTGGTCGGCGGACACCGGTGTGATCTCGGGTGCCTCCAGTTGCACCTCAGCTCCGGCCGGACGGTTGACCCGGCACGGAGTCTGGCACGGCTCGCCGTCCACCAGGACATGGCCGCCAGTGCCGGTGGAGAGGATCACGAGCTGGTTCATCGGCTCGTATTCGGCGGTGAGATGGAAAGTGGTGTCCGGATTGTCCGGCAGGGTCACTTCCTGGGCGGCGGAGCCTCCATTGGACCAGCGCTTGAACTGGTACTTGCGCCCCTTCGGATCGGTCTGTTCGAGCGGCGCGGCCACCGAGTGGACGCTGCCGGGCAGGAAGACGAAGTAGTTTTCCGGCCAGTTGTCGCGGCCGTTAATCCGGATCTTCAAGCCCGCCGGGCGGGTGCTGACACTCATCGTGACCCCGCGCTTGAACTCGCCAATGACCGTGTCGATGTTGGTGATATCGGTTCCGGCGATGTAGGCCGAATCCTGGCCGCCTCCGTTTGAAAACTTGTCGAAGACCCAGGCCCGGCCCGTCTTGTCGATTTGCGGCGAAATGCCACCGATGACATGGGTGGATCCGGGAACGAAATCGAACTCGCCGATGCAGGAGAGCGGGATGCTGAGGTGTGGAATCGGGAGCTGGTAGTTGTTTGACTCGCAGGGTTCGATTTCGGTGGTCCGGTGCTCCTGGCGGTCCACGCGGATCTTCAGCCCTGGAGGCGATGTCCGGAACTTGACGCGCTTCGCGGCGGCAAACCGGGCGTGCAGGAATCCGCCCTGCTCAAGAATCACCCTCTTCACGAACGGATCCGGCTGGCTGGATGAGCTGTTGCCCCATCCGACAAACACAAAGCCGGGAAACGGATACGCGTTTAGGTTGAAGTCGGTGGACGAGGTCCAGAATGAGGCGTTGTTCCAGAAGCAGACGCCGTTCACCGTCACCACACCGACGCGGAGTTGATCTTGGGGCGCATTACCCGATGCCGAGCATACGGGCTGCGGCTGTCCGGGCGGAGTGACACGTCCGTCAAACATCACCAAGTCCACGAGGTGTTCCTTCGAGACGCTGCCGAGGTAGCGGTTCACGCGGGGATCCGCCGTTACAACCACTGCACTCGTCGACGACCCAGAGGCGGTTGCAAGGGTGGTGTTTTCCGACCAACTGCCGAACGCAAACCTTGTGCGGCCGGCGCCGGTGTACTGGTTCCCATCTTCGTTGTTGACGTAGAACTCCAAGCTGTGCTTGCTTCCCGCGGGCCAAGTCAGGAGGACCCGTCCCGTGTAGATCTGGCCGTCGACCCTGAACTTGGCGTCTTTATCGCTCATCTCAATGACGATCTGGCTGCCGGTGGGTGTCTGTGCGTGTGCGCTCGCTGGGATCCACAGCAGCAGACCGCCGAGTGCGAGTAGAATGAATGCGAACCGCTTCATCGCACGTTAGATCGGCCCGATGGAGTATAACCTTTAGGTGGAGTGTCCCATGACCACACGCCGTGACTGGCTGCGCCTGACCCTGGCCGGATTGGCCGCCAAGGAAATCGCCCTGCCGCCGCTTGCTTTCGCGCAAGAGAAGAGCGGCCTGAAAATCACTGGAGTCCGCCTGGTGCGGACGCGCCCGAACCGGCCGGTGCCGTCCTACAAGCCGTCGGAGGGCTCCTGGTCGACCGGTGGCGTCGAAGTCGCCAATCCGATGTCGATCTACCCAGAGTACAAGGCGATGCGCTCCTTGTTCATGAGCAGTGATCCGGCGATCGGCGGGTTCACGGTGGAAATCGACACGGACAAAGGAATCAAGGGGTACGGCTCCGGTGGACCGGCGGGTGGCGCGATCGTCACCGGGCATCTTGCCAAGCTGCTCGTGGGAAAGGATCCCTTCGACATCGAGCGCAACTGGGACATTATGTGGCGCAGCACGATGTATTACGGCCGGATGGGCGCGGTGTGCAACGCGATCTCGGGCGCCGACCTCGCGCTTTGGGACATCGTCGGCAAGGCCACCAACCTGCCGGTCTACAAGCTGCTCGGCGGCGAGACCAAGCAGCGCATTCCATCCTACTGCACGGGGAACGATATCGAGCAGCATATCGAGTACGGGTACAAGCGGTTGAAGCTGGCCATTCCGCATGGTCCGGCGGATGGCCGCGAGGGGCAGCGCAAGAACGTGGAGCTGGTGAAGCGGACGCGCGAGCTGCTTGGCCGCGACGGCGACATCATGCTTGATTGCTGGATGGCCTGGACCGAGCGGTATACGCTCGAAATGGCCGAGCTGCTGGAGCCTTACGGCGTCTATTGGATGGAGGAGGTGCTCCAGCCCCACGACTACGCCGGGTTCGGCCGGCTGCGGCAGCAGATCAAGAACATCAAGATCGTCACCGGGGAGCACGAGTACACCCGGTACGGCTTCCGGTATCTGCTCGAGCACAACGCCGCCGAGATCTGGCAGCCCGACATCCACTGGTGCGGCGGAATGACGGAGCTGCGGCGGATCGGGGCGCTGGCCGCGGCCTACGACATTCCCGTGATTCCGCACGGGGGCGGAGGCCGCGACTCGGTTCACTGGATCCTGGCGGCGCACAATTCGCCTTGGGCGGAGATGTTCATGCCGGCTCCCGGCGGGCCGAAAGCTGTATACGACCGCTACACGGAAGACAACAACCTGACGAAGGGTCCGGAAGGGGTTTACACGAGACCGTCCGACAAGCCCGGCTTTGGTTGGGACTTTTCCGTGACCTAGCAAGGAAAGCCTTCAAATCCAACACGTTAGAGCGAGTCAGATGCGATCCCGCTGGTGCGCCATCCAGTTCAGAATATTGCAATTGAACTGTGCTAAACTACCGTTTCCTGCAATCTTGTTGAATTCGTCAAGATTCCAATAGGACCATTCTGGGAGGGTCATTTTTGGACACATGAGCACGCAACCATTCAATCCACAACCGGCAGCGCCCGGACCGCTTGTACAGATCGGCGCAACCGTCGACGATTCGATCGAGGCCCTCATTCAGGCACGGCTGGCCGAAGAGCGTAAGCGGCTGGAGCAGGAAGCGGGTGTCCCTCGCAAGGAAGTCCATCATTTCAAGAAGCCGTCCGAGCGGTTCTTTTCAAAGAGCGAGCGTCCGCACACGACCCTGCTTTTTGGCGGCTTGACCTGGAAGCACGAGAAGCTGGTCCACGGCGCGTTTGAGGCGTTGGGCTATCACGCCGAGTGCATTCCGACACCGGATGTTTCGGCGTTCCAGACGGGTAAGGAATTTGGCAACAACGGCCAGTGCAACCCGACCTACTTCACGGTTGGGAACCTGGTCCAGTACCTCCAGCGCCTGGAGGAGCAGGGGATGTCGAAGCAGGAGATCATCGACCGGTACGTATTCCTCACGGCCGGCGCCTGCGGACCCTGCCGGTTCGGGATGTACGAAGCGGAGTACCGGCTGGCCCTGCGCAACTCCGGATTCGACGGATTCCGGGTGATGCTCTTCCAGCAGTCGGGCGGGCTGTCCCAGGGTGACCTGGAGTCGGGCCTGGAGATGAATCTGGATTTCTTCCTTGGGATTCTCAACGCGCTCAACTGCGGCGATGTGGTGAACGAAGTCGCCTACACGATCCGTCCATATGAAATGGAGCCGGGCAAGACCGACCAGACGCTCGACGAGATCATGGACTTCATGCACGAGGTGTTCGTGCGCCGCAAGCCCTACCGGATCGAGGACAAGCTGGGCGATTTTCTCGGCAGCTTCGCCAACACGGCGGAGTACATCGGCAAGTTCGTCAATCAACTGAGTTCAGACGATCTGACCGCGGCGCTCAACCGGTGCCGCGACCGCTACAACGAAGTCGAGATCGACCGGCTGCGGGTCAAGCCGATCGTCAAGATCACGGGTGAGTTTTGGGCGCAGACCACGGAAGGCGACGGGAACTTCAATATGTTCAAGTTCCTGGAGCGCGAGGGCGCGCAGGTGCTGGTGGAGCCCGTTGGAACCTGGATCACCTACATGATCCACCAGGTGGTGCAGCGCTACAAGGACCACAAGGGTCTTGAAGAGGGCGCGGTGCTGCCTCCGGTGTGGCAAATCGGCAAGCGAGCCAAGATCGAGTGGACCTACCGCAACAAGGTCGCCAAGCTCAAGCTGGCCGAGGCGATCTTCAAGCGCGAATACCACAAGCTGGTGGAGGCGCTGGGGCCGCTGGGACATCATCTGGCGGATCAGTACGAGATGCAGCGCATTGGCCATCCCTACTACAATTCGCGCGCGGGCGGCGGCGAAGGTCACCTGGAAGTGGCCAAGAACATCTACTACACGAACAAGGACCTCGCGCACATGGTGCTGAGCGTGAAGCCGTTCGGATGCATGCCGTCGACGCAGTCCGATGGCGCGCAGGCGGCGGTGGTCTCGCATTTCAAAGACATCATCTACCTGCCGATCGAGACCTCCGGCGAGGGCGAGGTGAACGCGCATTCGCGGGTTCAGATGGCGCTGGGCGAGGCGAAGAACAAGGCTAAGCGGGAGTTCGCCGAAGTGCTGGAGCGGATCGGGATGACGATGGACGAGCTAAAGCAGTTCGTCGAGGATCATCCGGAGACCAAGCGGCCAATGTACGAGGTCCCGCACACCCAGGGAGTGATCGGGGTGGCGGCAAACTTCGCTTTGCATGTGGCGGAGCGGGCAAAGAAGGAAGGTTGGAAGCCGAGGGCGGTGACCGAGTTGGCGGTCCAGTAGAAGTTGGGCCGCCTCAGGCGGTCTATTCGGCGGCCTTCCAGTTCTCGTCAAACAACCCGGCATGGACCACGGCTCCAGACCGGTCCAGCACTGCGTAATCCCCGAGCCGTGGAAACAGCAATGCGTTGGTGCCGCGGAACTCGACCTCGCCGAACGTGTGCCCCGAGTTCAGGACTACGTACCGGTCCGGCGCTTCCGGGTTCGGGCAGATCATGACCAAGATGTGGCTGGCGGCGTCGAAGCTGCGCGCTCCCACCTGGATCTTTGACTTGTCCCAGCGGACCGGCAGTTTCGCCGCGATCCTGCCGAGCACCCGGTTGGACGACGGATCGCCGAACAGCACCAGGTGGCGCGCGGCGGCCTGCTCGCGCGTGACAGCGGTGTCGCGCACGGTAGGCACGTCGCCCCGCAGCCACTTGGGGTAATCCGCGGCGAACTGCCGCATCCGGTCGACCGCGGCTTGCGGAGCCTGGCCCGACGGCTCGACTACTGCGAACGCGGACAGGAAGGCATCGTCGATGGGACCCTGTAATCCATGCCGTTTTCCGCGCACCGGTCCGCGTGCAGGCACCCACTTTCCGCCGCGCCTCTCGAACGAGGATCCTTTCACGGTCTGGCCGTCGAGCTCGGCCGAATCGACGCCCTCAACGGTCAGGCGCGCCACGTTCTTCGTTGACAGCGTGGCGGTGCGTCCGGACCGCTTGCCGGCGACCTCGGTCCGCTCGTAGTGGCGGTCCAGTGCATCGACAGTGATCCAGAAGCAGCGGTTGTACCGCGTTGTGTAGGTGACGAAAGAGATCTTGTCCGGAATCTGGCGTCCAGCCGGGACCAGCCGGTCAATGAAGGCATCGGATTGCTTCTTGCTGTCGGGATGCCAACGGTGCTCGGTGTCCGGTCCGATTAGAAACAGCGTGCGGAGATTGGTCAGATTCTCCTGACCGAGGCGCTCGCGGATGTTCTCCGAGGCGCGGAGCTGGGGATCCTTGTCGCCGCCGTATCCCACTGCCGGGACATTGACCGCGTTGTGCGCGTATTCCACGGCGTCGTAGATGCGCAGGGGCCGTTCGGCGTATGGCGGGAGATTGGTCTGCTTCGCGTACGTCTTGGTTTCCGTGAAGCCGGCGCCGGCTTCGATGGCGAGCCAGCGGTCGGGGTAGTGGAGTCCGATATGCCAAGTCCCGGCGCCGCCCATGGAGAAGCCGCGGAGAACCGTGCGGTCGCCGTCCACCTTGTAGCGGCTTCTCACGGATTCGATTGCTTCGAACACGTCGGTCTCGCCGGACCACCGGTAGGCGTTATTGGTGCGTCCAAAGACGTGGAGCTCGATGCGGTCAGAGGGGATGGCATCGGGTTTGATTGATTCCTGCTGAGCGAGGAAGCTCACCTCCGAGAGAGTTGCGCCGCGCCCGTGCAGAACCACGTCGAGCCGCACCGGCTTCGATCCGTCGTATCCAGCCGGGACCGACACTCCGTAGGGTTGGAGGCTGCCATCGACGGCGGACCGGTAGGCGCGTCCGGCGCGTCCGGTCTGCTTGGCCCACGGTGAGCGGCCTGCTTCGAGATCAGCGGCGCGGGCGAGTCCACGGTCGAGCACGGTGTTGGCGTGGGTGACGTAGGTCTTGTTGTAGAACTCCTCCGGGTAGCGGAGCAGCCAGTCGATGGCCTTTTGATAGACCTCGACGTCGGCGAGCAGCGCGGCATCGGCGCGGGCGGCGCGGAGTTTTGAGACGCGGCCTTCAAGCGCGGTCCGTTTGGTCCGGATCGTGTTGAGCTCGGTGTCGGTTGGCTTGTAGGCCGGAGGGTTCGGGCGGGGAGCCTGGCAGAGAAGAGATGCGGTGACCGCGAGCGGGAGAGCGAGGCGAAGGGTCATGGTGGTGGAGGTGAACTCGTATTATAATGAAAGGTGTCTGGCGCTATCGTCTAAGGGTTAGGACGAAGCCCTCTCAAGGCTTAAATACGGGTTCGAATCCCGTTAGCGCTACCATGTTTTCATAGGCCGGCAAGGTCGCGCGCCGTTGTGGTCCAGGACCGGCCCGCCGCACGTGCTACTGGCTGTACGGCTCTTGGTCCCAGCAGGGCTCCGCCCGTCGCCAGACAAGATCAAGCGGTAACAGGCCCATCTTGATCGTCCCCGCGTTCAACCCGCCCTCCGCAGCACATCCTCCACAGCCTCCGGATGCTTCGCGATGACTGCCAGCAACACGCGGGTGGGCGCATCCGGCCGCGACCTGCCCTGCTCCCAGTTGCGCAGCGTGGCCGGCGGGAGGCCGAACTTTGTGGCAAACTCTGACTGGCTCAGCCCCATCTTTGTCCGCACCTCGCGCACATCGACGTCCGGAATTTGAACAAGAGTCACGCGGCAGTTGCTGCTCTCTCCGTGCGTCCACGCTATCGCCTCGTTCAGGCCCTGAATGATGCTCTCACCCACCGTCTGGCGCTTTCGGGCAACCGCCTTCTTCGCCGGTTTGGTTGTCTTCCTTGCAGCCATTTTCGGACCTCCCTACATGAGATCTAGCTAGTTGGAGGCTACGCGCCCTTCAGAAATGGCGCTCTGATCATATCTCGATGGTCGAGATGTCAACCGGCGACCGTTTGCCCTCGACCACCACGATGCCGGACTCGGTCACGTGATAGGCGTCCCGGTCGGCCACCGGGTCAAAGCCGATCACTGCGTCCTCAGGAATCCGCGCGTTCTTGTCGAGGATCGCCCGCCTGATCCGGGCGTGACGGCCGATATCGCAGCCGTCGAACACGACGCTGTCCTCCACGACAGCTCCGGTGTGGATACGGACATTCCGTCCGATCACGCAGTTCCGGGCCAGTCCCCCTGACAGGATGGACCCGGCGCAGACGATCGAGTCGATCGCCTGTCCGCGCCGCCCCTCGTCGTCGAAGGTGAACTTGGCGGGCGGCTCGTCGTATTCCGACGACTGGAGTTTCCACTTGCGGTTGTAGAGATTGAGCGATGGAGTCACGGACCGCAGGTCCATGTTCGCCTCGTAGTAGGCGTCGATCGTGCCGACGTCGCGCCAGTAGGCAGGCGCGTTCGGGGAGTCGCCCGGGATCCGGTTAGTCTGGAAGTCGTAGGCGTAGAGAGCCGAGCGGCCTACCATCGACGGCAGAATGTCACGCCCGAAGTCGTGTGTCGAGTGTGGGTTCTCAATATCGGCGTAGAGCTCGCTCAACAGCGCACGCGTCGAAAAAATGTAGTTGCCCATCGAGGCAAGCACCATGCCGGGATTGCCGGGCATGGACGGCGCGTTCGGGTTCTTCTCATGGAACCCGATGATGGCGTTGTTCTCGTCGGTCTCGATCACGCCGAACTCGCGGGCCTGGTCTCTTGGCACGGGGATCGCGGCAACCGTGGCTTCGGCGCGGTTCCTCTCATGGAATTCGATCATGTCGCGGATGTTCATCCGGTAGATGTGATCGGCGCCAAAAATGCAGACCAAGTGCGGGTCGGACTGCTCGATGAGGTTGATGTTCTGATGAATGGCGTCGGCCGTTCCCCGGTACCAGGTCTCGTCGGTGGACCGCATCTGTGCGGGCACCGGAATGACGAACTGGTTCTTGAGCACGCCGGTGAACTCCCACCCGTCGCGCAGGTGCTGGAGCAGCGATTGGCTCTTGAACTGGATCAGCACGTAGACCGAGTAGATCCCCGAGTTCACCAGGTTTGAAAGGACGAAATCAATAATCCGGTACTGCCCGCCGAAAGGAACGGCCGGCTTGGCCCGCTCCCGGGTGAGTGGATACAGCCTGGTGCCTTTGCCGCCGGCTAGCACGAACGCGAGGACTCGCAATTGCATGGTTCTACCATTCTCTCTGGGAACCACGAGGTTGATCAAGCGAATTTGGTACGATCTCACCCATGAAGCTCAGACTCTGCCTAGGCGGCGCTCTCCTTTCGGCGGGATTGCTCGGGGAGGATACCGGCGTCCGGCTCGTCCTCGGCTATGGTGACGCTCTCCAAACCGCGTGGGATGGCTCGGTGTCGGCCAAGGGCGCCCGGATTAAGGAAGTGGGGCCGTGGCGTTTCGAAGCCCCGGACGCCATCGACGGGACTTCGTGGAAGGCGCAGATCCATCAGATCCGCCTGTTCGGAGCCGCGAACCGGGGCGTTGCTCCGCCGCCCGTGGCCAATGGCGTGATTGTTCAATTGACGGACGCGGGCCGTGACGCCGTGCTCGATGTCCGCACCGCGCAGGGCGCTTTCAGTGTCAGCCTGGCGCAGATCCCTTATGGAAAAATGGTGCACTTCCTGAACGGACGCGCTTCGGCGGACCGGGTCCCGGCTGCCTCCGCGGTCACCACGTCGCCCGAGGAGCAGGACTATCCTGCCGCGGCGGTGGGGGCGAATGGCGATGTCTGGGCTGCGTGGATGGAATTCAAGCACCACCCGGAGCATAACCGGCTGCGGTCCCCGCTGAAATCTGCTCCGGCCAAGTTCGACGAATTCACAACGAAGCCGCCCGGGGACCAGATCTTCGCCGCCCGCTACTCCAACGGACAATGGCAGCAGCCGGTCGCGGTCACGCCGCCGGGAGGAGATCTCTACCGCCCGGCGATCGCCGTGGACGGACAAGGTAGGGCGTGGGTGTTCTGGTCCGCCAACCAGGGGGGCAACTTCGACCTTTATGGGCGTGCCATGGACGGCAACGGCGCGGCGGTCCGGTTGAGCAGCGCTCCGGGGTCCGACGTTTTCCCGGCGGCTGCGACGGATTCATCCGGGCGCGTCTGGGTTGCCTGGCAGGGATGGAGGAATGGCAAGGCGGCCATTTTCGCCGCTACGCAAAACGGAAATGGATTTGGAGCCGCGCAGACCGTGTCGTCGGCGGCGGGGAACGAGTGGAATCCGGCCATTGCGGCCGACTCCAAAGGACGCGTGACCGTCGCGTATGAATCATACCGGAATGGCAACTACGACATTTTCCTGCGGACGGCAACGAACGGAAGTTGGGCCGCCGAGCAGCCTGGAGCCGTGACGGCGCGCTACGAAGCCTATCCGTCAATCGCTTATGAGCCCGGTGGCCGGCTGTGGCTCGCCCATGAGGAAGGCTCCGCGCGGTGGGGCAAGGATTTCGGCGCCGACGAGTCGAGCGGCGTCGCTCTGTATCAGGGCCGCGCGATCCGGGTCCGCGGCTGGGACCCCGACGGGCGCGCGGTGGAGCCCGTGGCGGACCTCGGCGCGGCGCTGCCTGGAGCCGCCGCCCAACGCACCGACTCGAATGGGCGCCAGTCCGATGCCGCCGAGTACTTCTCGGCCCGCCCGGAGGCGTGGAAGAACCGGGATCCGGCCCGCCCGACAGCAAACTTCATCGCGCCCCGAAACACTTCTCCCCGCCTGACGGTCGACGCTTCGGGCCGGTTATGGCTTGCCGCCCGCAGCCCCCATCCAATCTCCTGGAGTCCGATCGGCACGGTGTGGAGCGAATACGTCGTGTCGTATGACGGATCACAGTGGACAGGACCGGTGTTCCTCAGCCACTCGGACAACCTGCTCGACAACCGGCCTGCGCTGATTTCTCCGGCGCGTGGCGACCTGATGGTGCTGAGTTCAACCGACCACCGCCGGCAGCCGCTCGGGGCCCGATTCCGCGCCCGCGCTCTCACCGCCATCGACGACCCGTATCAGAACGACGTTGTGACGAACGTGCTCCGTCTCGGGCCGGGCAGTGGCAAACTGGAAGTGAAGACCGCGGCGGGGCCGGGCGCCTCCGGAACCGATCCGCTTGACAGGCAGGAGGAGACGCTGGTCGCCGCCATGAGGAAGGCCCGTGTGGGCGGCAACCTCCATGTCGTGCGCGGCGAGTTTCACCGTCACAGCGAGGTATCCGGTGACGGCGGCAACGACGGAACGCTGCTCGAACAGTGGCGGTACGCGCTCGATGCCGCCAATATGGACTGGGTTGGCTGCTGTGACCACGACAACGGCGGCGGCCGTGAATACACCTGGTGGATCACGCAGAAGCTCACCGACGTCTTCTACACTCCCGGCAAATTTGTCCCGATGTTCAGCTACGAGCGCAGCGTGCCGTATCCGGAGGGCCACCGCAACGTCGTGTTCGCGCAGCGTGGAATCCGTACGCTCCCCCGTCTTCCCCGCACGGAGGAAGCTCCCGTCCAGAAGGCTCCCGATACGCTGATGCTGTACCGGTACCTGAAGCAATTCAATGGGATTGCCGCCATGCACACCTCCGGCACCAACATGGGAACCGACTGGCGCGACAACGATCCGCTGGTCGAACCTGTGGTCGAGATCTACCAGGGCGACCGCCAGAACTACGAAATGCCCGGCGCTCCGCGTACAAATTCAGAGAATGACTCGATCGGCGGATGGCGTCCAAAGGGCTTCGTGAATCTCGCGCTCGAAATGGGGTACAAGCTGTCGTTCCAGGCAAGCTCGGACCACATCTCGACGCACATGAGCTATTGCAACGTCCTTGCATCCTCGCTCACGCGCGAGGCGGTGCTCGAAGGATTTCAGAAGCGCCACGTGTATGGCGCCACAGACAACATCCTGGCCGATTTCCGTTCCGGCAACCATATCATGGGCGACGCGTTTTCGTCGGCGCGTCCGCCGGAGTTCCGGGTCAAGCTCACTGGCTCAGCGCCGTTCGCGAAAGTGTGGATGGTGAAGGACAACCAGTACGTCTACACAGCCGAGCCGGGAAGCGTCAATGTCGACTTCACCTGGCGTGACGCCTCGCCGGTCGCGGGCAAGCAAAGCTACTACTACGTTCGGGGGCTCCAACAGGACGGCGAAGTTGTCTGGGTGTCGCCGATGTGGATCACGTATACGGGCAAATAGGACTTCCGGCACGCTCGTCCAGTACCTGGGTTACGGAACCTGGTACCAGGGACTTTTGTGACTTTTCGGCGCTGTGCCGGACGCCTGTTGGGGCTCTAATCTGGTCGTGCAAGTAAAGCCAACAGGAGCACAACACAGTGACCAGATCCACCACCCAACGATTCGCGGGACTCGCCGCCTGCCTCGTTATCGGGCTCGCGCCCGCCAGCGCCCAGACCATCTTCTCGAACGCCTTCTTGAAGGGCTCCTACACGATTGAAGAGCGTCCGGTGCGCGCCAACAACTTCTCCGAGACGGCGCTCGCGCTGATCGATGCGGATGGAGAAGGCAAGATCACCGGCAGCGGCTACGTCCGCGTCAACGGCCGTGCGCTGGTGCCCACTGTCATTACCGGGTCCTACGTGGTGAACGGGGACGGATCCGGCCTGCTGCAGATCAATCACGCGGCGACCGCGGGCGATGCCGGATCGGGAGCGTTCACTCACAACTACCGGCTCTCGATGGCGCGGCTGGACGCTCACCTTGTACGCGTGGATCCTGGCATCTTCAACACGGCATCGTTGCGCGGACTTCTGCCAGCCTCTCCGGGCTTCTCGTTCAACAACGTGCGGGGCGACTACACGCTGTGCGAGGCGGGCGTGTTTGGATTCGGCCAAGTGTACAACTGGATCGGGAAGCTGAACCTCGACGACCGGGGTGTGGTGCGCGGCGGCATGGTCTACCAGAGCTTCGGCATCCAGCATCAGATCGTGTCCGTCAACGGCACCTATACGGTCAATCCGAACGGCACCGGGACCATCACGTTCGCTCACCTCGAAGCCGGGTTGCTCGTGACCTCGCGATTCTTCTTCGTGATCGCTCCGGGTGAGCGGATGCAGATTGTCCGCATCGACAATGGCGCGCAAACCAACGCCGCGATAGACCGCCAACAGTAGAGGGTACACTGGGAGCTTAGATGCTCCGGACCCTGACGATTCTTTTCGCCCCAGCCGTTCTTCTGGGTCAGGCTCAACCTAGAGATCCAGTGAAATGGACTCTCGAAGTGGAGCCCGCTTCCGCCGCGCCCGGTTCGAAGGTGCTTGCCAAGTTCAAGGCCACCATCGAACCGGGTTGGCATTTGTACTCGACCACAACGCCAGCGGGGCCCATCCCCACCAAGATCGGGCTGGCAGAGAATCCACACGCCAAGGCAGCGGCGATCCACCAGCCCACTCCCGAGAAGCGGCACGACCCGAATTTTCAGAACACGCAGGAGAGCTACGAGCATCAGGCGGTGTTCCTGATCGAAGCCGATGTCTCGGCCTCCGCTCCGGCGGGCGTGCTGGAGCTGACGGCTGAAGCCCGCTACCAGGCCTGCAGCGACCGCGAGTGTCTCCGGCTGCGCCGCAAGACTGCCTCCGCGAAGATCACGCTTGATCCCGGCGTGAGAACGCTGCCAGTCACGATCCCCTCTGGTTACGAACCCGCGCGCACGGGGGAATCCAAAACGAGCGCGGCGTCAAAACCGCCCGCCCAGTTCGGTGGTGCGAAGGAACCGCTCGGAAGCTTCCTGCTGCTCGCCTTCGGATTCGGCCTCGCGGCTGTCTTCACTCCCTGTGTGTTCCCGATGATCCCGATGACGGTGTCCTACTTCCTCCAGCGCGAAAGCCGGCACGCATTGCACGGCGGGGTCTTCGCGCTCGGGATGATCGTGCTCTTCACCGGGCTGGGACTGCTGATCACGGCGGCCGCCGGACCCTTCGGCGTCGTGCAACTGGGATCCAGCCCCTGGGTGAACGGGTTCATCGCACTCGTGTTCTTCGCGTTTGGAATGAGCATGCTCGGCGCGTTTGAGCTTACGCTCCCTACGGGACTGCTCACCCGCATGCACGAGGCATCCGGACGCGGCGGCGTGCTGGGATCGCTGCTCATGGGGCTAACCTTCTCGCTGACCTCGTTCGCCTGTGTCGGACCTTTCGTCGGTCCGCTGCTGGCGGCATCGGTGCAGGGCGAAAAGGCGCGGCCGATGGCCGGAATGGCCGTGTTCGCCGCGGGCCTTGCTCTGCCGTTCTTCCTGCTGTCCCTGTTCCCGTCGTTCCTCAAGAAGATGCCCCGCAGCGGCGGCTGGCTGCCGCGCGTCAAGGTCGTGATGGGGTGGGTGATCCTGGCGGCGATGCTGTACTACGTCTCCAACGTCGACCGCGTGACGCACCTCGGGCTGCTGAGCCGGGAGAAGTTCCTGGCCCTCTGGATTGCGCTGTTCGCAATGCCGGGACTCTACCTGCTTGGCCTGCTGCGTATGGACGGAATCCGCACCGAGGAACATGTGGGGCCGTGGCGGGCCGTGTGCGGAGTGGCCTTCCTTGCGTTTTCGCTGTCCCTGATCCCCGGCATGTCGGGATCGAGCCTCGGTGAGCTGGAGCCCTACGTGCCAGCCGCGGAGAACACGGCCGGAGGCGGCGGTGAACGGGCGGGCCTGGAGTGGCTCAAAGATGATTTCCCAGGCGCGCTCGCGAAGGCCAAGAGCGAGGGCAAGCCGCTGTTCGCCAGCTTCACGGGATACGCTTGCACGAATTGCAAATGGATGAAGCGGAATATGTTCACCAAGCCCGAGGTTTCGGCTGCGCTCAAGGAGATGGTCCTGGTGGAGCTCTACACCGACGGCACAGACACGGCATCAGAACAGAACCAGAAACTTCAGGAGGGGCGGTTCCAGACCGTGTCAATCCCGCATTACGTGATCCTTGATGGGAATGACCAGGTGAAGGCGAGTCTCGTCGGGCTCGAGCGGGACACGGCGAAATTCCTTGAATTTCTGAGGTCCGGCAAGTGAGGGCGCTCTGGCTCGCACTCGCCGCAGCGGCTCTACCGGCGCAGCAGAAGCTCCCTCCCGTCCGTGGATTCCCCCCGGAGCTGTTGGCGCAGCAGCGGCAGCTCGAGGACAAGGCACGCGCGATTCCCGATGGCGGCCGGGCCCGCGCCTACATGAAGAAGATGGCGGCGGTTCCCCACCACGCCGGATCGCCGGGGTCGAAGGCCGTCGCTGAATACGCGCTGGGACTATTCAAGCAATGGGGATTCGACGCACGCATCGAAGAGTTCGAGGCGCTGCTTCCGTTTCCCACCGCGCGCGTGGTCGAGATGACGGCTCCGGTCCAGTTCCGCGCGAAGTTGAGCGAGCCCGTAATGGCCGAGGATCCGGACTCGGGCGATGCCGGCCAGCTCCCGCTGTACAACGCCTATTCGGCGTCGGGTGATGTCAGTGGACCGCTCCTCTACGTTAACTATGGGATCCCCGCCGATTATGCGCGCCTGGAACAGATGGGCATCGCCGCCAAGGGCAAGATCGTCATTGCGCGCTACGGGAAGAGCTGGCGCGGAACCAAGGCCAAGACCGCATACGAGCAGGGCGCGCTTGCCTGCATCATCTACTCGGATCCGCGCGACGACGGTTTCTGGCAGGGCGACGTGTTTCCCGAGGGCCCCTTCCGGCCCTCCGCCTCCGCGCAGCGTGGCAGTGTCATGGACATGCCGCTCTATGTGGGCGATCCGCTGTCCCCGGGCTGGGCGTCGGTGAAGGGATCGCGGCGGATTGACCGCGCGGAAGCCGCCACGCTGATGAAAATCCCCGTGCTCCCGCTCTCTTACGCCGACGCCCAGCCGCTGCTGGAGCGCCTGGGCGGACCAGTGGCTCCGGAGGATTGGCGTGGCGCGCTGCCGGTCACCTATCATGTGGGCCCGGGCGATGCGGTGGTCCGCGTGAAGACGGATTTCGACTGGACGAGCAAGCCGGTGTACAATGTCGTCGCCACGCTTACCGGATCCACGCAGCCGGAGGAGTGGGTGATTTACGGCAACCATCACGACGCCTGGGTGAACGGAGCCGCGGACCCGGTGAGCGGCGCGGTGGCGCTGCTTGAAACCGCCCGCGCCGCGGCCGAGCTGCACCGCACCGGATGGCGGCCGCGGCGGACCCTCAAGTTCGCGCTGTGGGATGCCGAGGAGTTCGGCCTCATCGGATCGACGGAGTGGGCCGAGCAACACGCCGTGGAGCTGGCGTCGAAGACGGTCGCCTATTTGAACTCGGACATGAACACCCATGGCGGACTGTCGACGGGCGGTTCGCCGCTGCTCGAAGAATTTCTGCGCCAGGTGATGCGCGACGTGCGCGATCCATCGACCGCGGAGACTCTGCTCGCGGTGCGGGAAAAGGATCGCAAGCTTCGCGTGAGTCCTCCTGGAGCCGGTTCGGACTACGTGGCTTTCCTGCACCACCTGGGGATTCCGGTCCTCAACCTGGGCTTCAACGCGCCAGGCAGCCAGGGCACCTACCACTCGATCTACGATTCCTACGCCTGGTTCACCAAGCATATGGACCGTGATTTCCGCTACTCACGCGGATTCGCGCAGTTGATGGCGACCGCCGTCCTGCGGCTGTCGGAAGCCGTGATCCTGCCCCATGACCTGAGTTCGCTGCACCGGTCGCTGGCCGCATATGCGGAGGAACTCAAGAAGGCGCATCCGAAGCTCAACCTGAGTCCGGTGACGGCGCGGATCGACGATTTGAAGGACCGCTCCCGGCAGTTCGCGGAAGCCTACGAACAGGCGTTGCCTAAGGCCGCCGGATCGCCTCAGTTGAGAGCGCTAAATCAGAAACTCACGGCAACGGAGCGGATGCTTACCCGCGCCGCCGGGCTCCCGGGACGCCCTTGGTACAAGCACCAGATCTACGCTCCGGGCATGTACACCGGCTACAGCGCGCACACTTTTCCCGGTATGCGGGAGGCTGCGGACCAGGGCCGGATGACCGAGGCCCGGGAACAGATTCAGGTGCTTGCCGATACGCTGCGCAGTTTCAATGAGCACGCCGATCAGGTGATCACCCTACTGAATCAGATCTGATTTTTCTGCAACAATCAGACGCAGAGCTGTGTTGATCCACTCATGAGACTCCTGATTACGACCATCCTTCTGGCGGCTACCGCGTCCGCCAATGTACGCGTCAATTTGAACCTGGGCGTTGGGCACCCCATCCGGCGCAGCAGAACCGTTGTTGTCCGGCGCACTCCGGTTGTCGTGGCGCCTTCCGCCCGCGTCGTCTACGCCGCGCCTGTGGCCTGGACCCGTGCGGTGGTCGCGCGTCCGCCGTCCAACCGGCTCGTGTGGGAAGACAGCGAGGTGATCCAGCGCAACGAGGACTGGGTGGACAGCCACTTCAGCGTCAAGAACAGCGGCGACGCGCTGATACTGAATGTGGACGGCCGCGCGCAAGTCGATTTTGCGGAGGTACACTTCGGCAACGGCCAGGTCCAGGTGGTCGACTTCAACGAGTCGCTGCTGCAAACGGGAACCTACCGGCTGATGGATTTCGGCGACGGACGGCGCGTGGATCATGTGCGGGTGGTGGCGCGGGCGCGGACTCCGCGGGCCAAGCTCACCGTGGTCATGAAGAAATAGCAGTGCGGTTTTTCGAGGGAAACTGGCGAGGCACGTCCAAGGGCCAGCCCGGCAACGGTACGGTCGAGCGGGCGTACAGCTTCGTGTTGAGGGGCACAGTTCGCGGTGTACTCGGAGACTGCCCTGAAGCGCAGGTAGGCCCTACGATATACTCGCCAGAGAATGGCGAAGAACTACAAGGTTGGAATCGTGGGACTCGGCTGGGTGGCCGGAGCCCATATCGAAACATTCAAGCACGTGGCGGGCGCGGAGGTGGTGGCGGTTTGTTCCCGCCGCAAGCTGCACGAAAGGGACCTTGAAAAGCGGTTCGGGATCCCCATCAGGGCCTACTCCGACTACTCGAAGATGCTCAAGGACAAGAGCATTGATGTGATCGACATCTGCACGCCGCATCCGCTGCATCCGGAGCAGGCGATCGCCGCCGCGCGCGCGGGCAAGCATCTCGTCATCGAGAAGCCGATCGCAATTGATTGGGACAGCGCGGTGGCGATGCGGAGCGCGATCCACAAGGCGGGCGTCAAGGCGTGCGTCTGTTTCGAGGTGCGGTTCAGCCGGCAGGCGATGGCAGTCCGGGCGGCGATCGACAAGGGGCTGCTCGGGACGGTCCACTACGGCGAGATCGACTACTACCACGGCATCGGGCCGTGGTACGGACAGTATGAGTGGAACATCAAGTCGGCTTTCGGCGGATCATCGCTGCTCACCGCGGGCTGCCACGCGTTGGACCTGCTGCTGCACTACATGCCCGGTGAAGTGGCCGAGGTCACCAGCTATCAGAGCAAATCGGAGAGCGCCTACTTCCAGCGGTACGAGTACAACACGTCGTCGGTGACGATCCTGCGGTATGCGGACGGACGCATCGGCAAGGTGGCCTCGGTCATCGATTGTCTCCAGCCCTACTACTTCCACCAGCATCTGGTCGGCAGCCTGGGTTCGGTGCTCGACGACAAGTTCACCAGCTATGCGTGGAACGGCATGGCCAAGGACCGCTGGTCGCACCTGGGCGTCCCCGTGGTTGACTCGGGCGATGTGAGCGACCACCCGTATCAGCCGCAGTTCCAGGCCTTTATCGATTCGCTACGCCTGGGCCAGACGATGCCGCACACCGATTTCGACAGCGCTTTTGAGAGCCACCGTGCCGTGTTCGCGGCCGACCGCAGCGCGGCGGAGGGGCGGCCAGTCAAGCTGACGGAACTGGCCACCGCCTGACGCCGGAATGGAGCGAATGCGCCTGCTTGGGCTTGGGGCGCTGATCACGGCCGAGCTCGCGCTGGTGACACTCAGCGCTGATGGGGCCAACCTGCCACAGGGCGCTGGCGGGCTGATCGGGCTGCTCGACGACTGGGGCGCCTGGATCGCGCGGTGGATTGTGGCGTCCGGAGCGCTGTTCGGCGCGATCGCCTATTTCCGGCCGGGAACGATCGCCGTGACTGGTGACTGGACTCCGCCCAGCGGCCCATGGCTTGCGATCCATGTGGCCTGCGCGACGGCGTTCTGGCTGTTGTCACGCAGCCTGTACAGCCAGGCCGCGAGTACAGGACTGCTGATGGCCTGGATCTCAACAGGAGCAGGCACGGTGGCAACAGCAGCCGCGGCACTGATCCCACGCACCGCCATCGGACCTTTGCTTCGCGGGGCGGCGCCGGCGATGCTGGCGAGCGCCCTGGCGGGGGCCGCGGCTTGCTGGCTCGGCGCGTTCTCACAGCGGCTGTGGCGGCCCGCGGCGGGAGCGACGTTCGTGATCGTGAAGGGACTCCTCGGAGTCCTTGTGGGTGACGTCGTTGTCGAGCCTTGGCGGAACCGTGTAGGTACGCAGCGGTTTGGCGTCCTGATCGCGGAGGAATGTTCGGGGCTTGAAGGCATCGCGCTGTTCCTCGCTTTTGCCGTTTGCTGGCTGGTGCTGTTCCGGGATGAGCTGCGGATCGGGCGGGCGCTGGCGGTACTTCCGCTCGGGGTGGTGGCGGTTTATCTGGCGAACTCAGTGCGAATCACGCTTCTTGTCCTGATCGGCCACGCCGGCTACAGGCAAGTTGCGGTGCAGGGATTCCATTCGCAAGCAGGCTGGATCGGATTCAGCCTCATCGCATTCGGTGTGCTCGCAGCAGCCCGGCGGTGGAGTTGGCTCTCGAAGCTCCCGCCAGCCAGCGCCAGCCAGCGCCGCCGAGTATCACAATCCAGCGGCGCCTTACCTGGTTCCGTTCCTCGCGGTCATTGCGGCCGGAATGATTTCCGGAGCGCTGTCCGGCGGGTTCGAGTGGTTCTACGGCCTTCGTGTCGTTGCGGGCGGCGTGGCGCTTTGGATGTTCCGGTACCAGTACAAGAACATCGATTGGTCCTGGAGCTGGCTAGCGCCAGCCGCCGGAGCCGCGGTATACGCCATCTGGGTCGCGCCGGACTGGCTGGCTGGGCGTGGTGAAGAGAAAATGCCCGGGGGTCTTGCCCAGGCGCCGGAATGGCCGAGGTGGGGCTGGATCGCGCTCCGTGCGATAGGCGGTACCGTAGTCATTCCTCTTGTTGAGGAATTGGCCTTTCGCGGTTATCTCTACCGGCGGTTCGTACGGGGAGAATTCGACAATGTCCCATGGACCTTTTTCCGCTGGACAGCGTTGGCCGGTTCATCGGTGCTCTTCGGTCTGATGCACGGCGACCGCTGGATTGCTGCCTCCATCGCGGGTGCGGCCTATGCCGGACTGGTGGTTTGGCGGGGACGGCTCGGCGACGGCGTGGCCGCGCACGCGGCAACCAATTTTCTGCTTGCGCTCACCGCGGTACTTGGGCAGCAGTGGTACTGGTGGTAGCTGGACCACCCCTTGTAAAGCGTCTGACAAGAGTGATACGCTCGGGTGAAATCGGCGGACAATTCGCTGATACCACAATTATTTGGGAGGAGATCAAATGAAGTTTGCTGGCTTGATGATGGTTTTGTTCGCGGTTGCGGCTCCGATGTTGGCGAGCACCCGGGCCCCGGTGGTGCCCGAGATCAACGCGGCCACGGGAGCAGCGGCGATTGCTCTGGTTTCAGGGGGAATGATGGTGCTGCGCAGCCGACGGAGGAAGTAGGCTACCGTTTTTCAGGGGGCTGGAAGGGTTCCGCGAACAGGAACCAGATCCGGGTGGCCTGTTCCGGGCTGGCTTCTTCCAGTCCCACGTCGGACACTGGCCCGGACGCCGGTTCCGGTCCGTAGGTTCCGAAGAGCCGGTCCCACCAGACGAAGGTTTGGCCGAGGTTCTTGCCCTGATCCTGTTCCCGGATCGAGTGATGCAGCCGGTGGAGGCCGGGAGTGATAAGGATCCGGCCCAGCAATGCGCTGGCGCGGGCGGGCAATCTGGCGTTGGCGTGCGCGAAGAAGTTGAGCAGCGTCGTGTGCAGCTCGGCGGCGGCCACTGCGGCGGGAGGAGGGGCCAAGACCAGGATGGCCGCGACATAAATCGCGCTTGTGAGGATCACCTCAAGAGGATGGAAGCGTACCGCCGTCGAGACGTCGAAATCGGGGTCGGAGTGATGAACCGAGTGAAGCCGCCAGAGAAAGCCGACCCGGTGGTACAGCCGGTGAGTCCCGTAGTGGACCAGATCCAGCAAGAGGATCGCCGCGGCCCACTGCGCCGCGGTTGGGAGGTTTCGCAGGAGTCCCCAACCGGGCGCAGCCAGCGCGGCGGCCAGCGGAGTGATCCGCAACACGAACGATTCGAGCACTCCGCTCAAGACCAGCAGAACCAGGTGGATACCCCACCGCTTCGGAGTGGACACCTTGGGATCGCGCAAAGGACTGACGGTCTCCCACACGGCGATCGCGAGGAACGCCGCGGCAAAAGCGATCCACTGGACCGTGCCCGCGTTTTGCACCAAGTAGTCCACTCCATGATCTTATCGCTGGCCGTACAATGAAGCATGATGAACCGGCGTGATTTTCTCGGATCAATTGCGGTGGCTCCCGCCGTGGCCCAGTCCAGCCGGCTGATCATCGACACGCACCTGGAGGTCTGGACGCTCGATCCCAAGTTCCCGTTCAACCACCCCGAGCGCGGCAAGGACTTGAAGGTCTCCATGCCTGCTCCCATCGAAAACCAGGTGGAGCAGATGAAGGACTTCGGCCTCAAGTACGCCGTGCTGATCAATCCGCGTTATTTCGGCTGGGACAACTCCTACATCAGCTATTCGTTGCACAAGTACCCGAAGCTGTTCGTGGCGCATGGACTGGTCAATCCGCTGGACCCGAAGGTCCACGAGCGCCTTCGCTATTGGGTCAAAGAGCATGGGTTTCAGGGGATGCGGTTCAGTCCGATCTACCACCCGAAGGCCACCTGGCTCAATTCCAAGGATCAGTACAAGCTGTGGAAGGAAGCTGAGAAGCTCCGCGCGGTGTTCAACTTCTACATCCTGCCGCACCAGATGCCGATGCTCGAAGACATGGCCGGGCGCTTCCCTGGTGTGAAGATCGTCGTCGATCACGCGGGCAAGCCGGATCTCAAGTCGCCGGATCCGTGGCCGGAGTTCAAGAAGATGTTCCGGCTGAAAAAATTCCCGCAGGTCTGGATTAGCAATTCAGAGCCCTACGAGATGTCGGAGATCAAGAAGTATCCCTACGAGGACACGCTGCCGTTCTACAAGGCGATCTACGAGGAGTTCGGTGGAAAACAGTTGGTGTGGGGGACCGGATATCCGCGGCCACGCTGGGAACTCCCGATGGACAAAGAGCTCGAATTCGTCGACAAGTATTGCAGCTTCTATTCGGCCGCCGACCGCGAACTCCTGTTGGGGAAAAACGCGCTGCGCATCTGGCGCTTCCCAGCCTAGGCACTTCACCCAGGACTCCCGCCTCCGCGTACTAGGAGCCCTCCACCCTAGTACAGGACTCCCGACCGATTCTACGGCGAGGATAGCACTGGCATAAAGAGAGTGTGCAGATCGCTGAACTTCTCAAAAACCGGGGCGTGTTGGCTGGAATCGGTGTGCTCGCCTTTGCGGCGGGAGTGTTCTGGGTTGATGAACGGCCGCTGGCAGCGAGGAAGAAGACCCGGCCGCTGATTCCGGTCTCCAGTGGGGAAAAGGCGGGCGAACGGCCCGTGTACCCCTATTCCGTGGTCCCTGGAGGCGTTTACAGCGGCAAGGAGGCCAAGGAGGCGGCCAAGAAGGACCCGGTAGTCAAGAAGCACTACACAGAGCAAGGCGTGGATGTCGACAGTCTCGAGGCGACCAAGCTCAAGTCGGCCAAGAAGGGATATGTGTCATACCGGGTCGGTGACCGCATCTATTGGACCAAGAAGAAGGTCGATCTTGCGCCAGGCGAGCTGGTGCTGACCGATGGGAACGAAAAGATCCGCGGCCGCTGCGGCAACATGATTTCGGATAAGCCGAAATCGCCGGTGTCCCCGATCGAGCCGCCGGAAAAGGACATGAACACGCCAGCCGAGAAATTCACGCCTCCGGCGGGGGCAGCGTCGATCTTCCCCCTGCAGGGGGAAATGCCGGTGCTCGCTGAGGTCAAGGAAGCGCCGGCCAACTGGTGGCAGGAGGGATCCTCGAACGGCGGGAACAACAACCATGCGGGGGGATCCGGATCGGGCTTCAACGGCGGCGGGTCCGCAGTCGGCGGGTTCGGCGGCGGCGGTGGTGTTGGTGGTGGAGGTGGAGGCGGAGGCGGAGGCGCCGGGAGTGGAGGCGCCGGAAGTGGAGGCGGCGGTGCCGGTGCCGGTTTCCTCGCTGATTCGTCTTCAGCGGGTGCAGGCGCGGGAGAACAGCAAGGCGCGGGCGCCGGCGGCGGTGGCACCGGAACGCTGCCCGCATCCATGGCGGGGATCACCAATGTCGGCATCAATGGTACCGGGTACAACCAAGTACTGCCGGGCGGTTCAGGCAGCTCCGTGGTGCCCATCGGCAACGGCCGGATCGGACAAGATAGCGTTCAGGTCCGCAGTGCAAGCCTGGTCTCGTGGGGAAATGACAGTGGGGTCTCGTTTTCCAACGGAGGAGCGGGCTCGGGCGGGGGCGGAACCCTCAAGCCGGATGGACTTGTGACGAATCTTGCGGACGGAGGCGGGAGCAACCTTCCGTCGCACCCGTTCAGCAAGGACAAGAATCCCACGGCACAGGGGACTCCCGCCACCCTCATTTCCACGGTCGCGCACAACCGGTCCGGAACGGATGGCACGGGCTCAAGCACTCGCGGGCAAGGCACCGCTACTCCTCCCGCCGAAGTGAAGATCACGCAGCGGCGGGATAATCCCCGGCCCGAGGCGCTGATGGACGGCGATGGAGCCGTGAACCGGGTGGCGCAGACGCCGGAGCCGGCCACGTTTGCCTTGGTCGGAGTGGCTTTACTTGCCCTAGGACTGCGAAAACGCGGATTCCGCTAACGGGCTCCCACGCGAGGCCGATGAGTCCGGCAGGAGCCGGATTGAAAATGAATCGGCGGATCGTGATTGGAGCGGCGCTGATAGCGGCGCTCGGAATCCTGGTGCTCAGAAAGGCAGGCCGCGAGGCCGGGCACAATGAGAGCGCCATGAGGGTAAGGGCAGAGAAGGTGCGGAACGTTGCACCGCGGCGCCCGGTGTATCCCTACTCGGTGATCCCCGGCGGTTCCTTCAGCAGTGCCGAGACGCAGGACTGGGTGGACTCCGATCCTGTTGTCCGGGATCACTACAGCGGGATCCGCACCAAGGATCTGCGCACGGCGGTTGTTCCCGCCAGCCGGCCGGTCTACGTCTCCTACCGAAAGGGCGAGCGTGTGTTCTGGACGGCGAAGAAGGTAACACTGGCAGCCGGGGAAACGGTCTTGAGCGATGGCAACGAACAGATCCGGGCCCGGTGCGGGAACCGGATCTCGGCGCGTCCCATGTCGCCGGTCGCCTTTGACGAGCCCGGGGAGCAGGTTCTGAATGAGCCGCTGCCCACGCTCGCCGTGAACCTCGACTGGGGACGCAGCGGCGGATTTGGATGGACAGGTCCTGTGCCCGAGCCACTGGACCGCGGCGGGCCGGGGTCTGGAACCGGATTCATTGGATCCGGTGGCGGCGGCCCGGCCGGTTCCGGCGGCGGCGGTGGGCTCGTGGTGATGGGAGGAGTTCCCGGCATCCCATTGGGGAGTGCCGGGGGCGGGGGCGCTACAGGCGGAGGAGCTGGCGGCGCCCCCATCAGTCCTGGCGGCGGCAGCCAGACAGGAGGCCAGGGGCAGGGTCCAGGCGGAGGCAGTGGAACGAACCCAGGATCCGGTGGCGGTGGCGCAACAGGCGGTGGCGGAACGGATCCGGGAGGAGGCGGAAGCAGTCCCGGCGGGGGTGGCGGGCAGGGACAGGGGGGACAAGGCGGTCAGGGCGGTCAGGGCGGTCAGGGCGGACAGGGTGGTGGCTCCACCGGAAGCTCCGGCGGCGGCGGAACAGGTACCGGCAACGGAGGTGGCAGCAGTACAACGGCGACAGTCACCATTCCGGGCACTTCACGTCCAGCGCTGCTCCCAGAGGGACCAGAGACGTTGACTGGCGCGGGAGGAACCGGCAACGGCGGCGGCGGCGGCACTCAGATGTCGACGATTCCCTACACTGGCTCGAACGACAACCGCCCGCCTCAACCCACTCCGGAACCGGGCACACTCTTGCTGGTGGGTGCGGGACTCGCCGCGCTCGGCTGGTTCAAACGGAAACGGTGACTTACGCTTCGGCGACGCAGGGGTTGGACAGCTCGCCCAGGCCTTGCACCTGGACCACCATCGTGTCGCCCGGCTTCAGCCAGCGGCCGCGGGCCATGCCCACACCCGAGGGAGTCCCGGTCGAGACCACATCGCCGGTCTCGAGCGTGAACACACTCGATAAATGTGAGATCAGCTTCGGGATATCGAAGATGAGGTTCTTCGTGTTCGACTTCTGCAACACTTCTCCGCCGATCGAAAGCTGGATGTCGAGATTGTGCGGATCGGCGATCTCGTCCGCCGTGGCCAGGTACGGGCCCATCGGGCAGAACGTGTCGAACGTCTTTCCCATCACCCACTGGGTGGTCGCCAACTGGATGTCCCGTGCGCTGACGTCGTTCAGGTTCATGTAGCCAGCCACGTGATCGCGCCAGTTCTCCGCGGCGATGTGGCGGCCGCCTTTGCCGATCACGAAGGCGAACTCAGCTTCATAGTCCGGCTTGACGGAGATCTTGGGCAGCACCACGGTGTCACCCGGTCCGATCACCGCGGTCGGGAACTTGCAGAACACGGTCGGAGTCTCGGGGATCGCCATGTTGGTCTCGATCGCGTGGTCGCGGTAGTTCAAGCCGATGCAGATGATCTTGGGCGGTTTGGGGACCGGCGCCAGCACCTTCACGGAAGAAACGCCGTAGCTGGGCGAGGTCACGGCCGAGGCCTTCGCCAATGCCGCCGCGCCGCCCGCCAACACGTCGATTACGCTGCCGAATTCTCCGGCCAGACTGATCACCTGGCTGCCCTGGAGGTAGCCAGGCTCAGCGGCCTGTCCAGGCCGTTGGAAGGTTACGAGCTTCATGTGGGATCAGGCGGCCTTCTGGATCTTGTTCCCGCGGATGCATGCGGTGCAAACGCGGATCCGCTTGGCGGCCCCGTTGACGAGGGCGCGGACGGACTGGAGGTTCACATTGAAACGGCGCTTGGTGACGTTGTGCGCGTGGCTGATCCGGCTGCCGTACAGCGGCTTTTTACCGCAAACTGAACAAACTTGTGCCATGGGGACTCCGTGGGCAGAACGCCCAAACCCGTAGGATAACACTGGCGCGGCCCAGCGGGCAATTTGTATCCTTGTGGGGGTGGACGCTCCGACTTCTGGCCGGCCGGTACGCGAATCGGCCTCCATCTACACGCAACTGACGCAGCCCAACGACGCCAACCCGCTGGGGACACTGTTCGGCGGAATCCTGATGCAATGGGTGGACCTGGCCGCCTCACTCGCCGCTGCGCGCCACGCGCGCTGCTATGTGGTCACCGCGTCGATTGACTCGATGACATTCTTGCTCCCCATCCGGATCGGACAGGTGGTGGTGCTGCGCTCGGCGGTGAACCGGGTGTTCCGGACATCAATGGAGGTTGGCGTCAAAGTCTTCGTCGAGGATTTGGCCACTAGCGCCAACAAGCATGTCTCCTCGGCCTATTTGACGTTCGTTGCGCTGGACAATGATCGCAAAAGGGTCGAGATTCCACCCGTGGTTCCGGAAACGGAAGACGAGAAGCGGCGCTACCAGCAAGCTGGCGAGCGGCGGCAATACCGGCTGGACATGCGCGAGCGGGTGCTGGCGCGCGACCGCGCCGAAGGTGCGGGCCAGGCGCGGCTCAGCTCTCGGACTTGTACATGTACTTGATGGCCGGCTTGTAAAGCATCATGGGTGTTCCCCCATCCGCCACAACCTTCAAGCACGCCTTGTCGTACCACTCGATCACGCCACTGACCTGCTCGCCGTCCCGGAGAACGATCACCATTGGTGTCTTGAACTGGATCTGCTTGGCGTAATAGAAATTCTCAGCGTTGGTGCTCTCGGGCGGTGAACTTTTCTTTGCCATCGGCGGGCCCTGTGGCGCCGAGTGCTTCCGGGGATCGGGTCTCTCCTTGGACCCGTAGATGGGTCGAATCAACTTCCTGTTGGCTGCCTCCACACGGCTCTCCTTCGATGCCTGACCGGCCTTTTTTTTGCTCTTCTTTCATGCATACCACAGCAGTCGCTGCTCAAGCAAGCCTGTAGAGACGTTCCGGGGCGCGCCGGTAGAGTTGTGTGGCGTGGTCAAGCCCGTCGAACAGAGCGGGTGTCTGGCTTCGGTACTCGCCGATCGCCGCGATCGCACGGCGGGTTTCGGCTTCCGTTGGCAACAATTCCGACTCGAGCGCCGGCGGACCCGGGGGAGGAAACGGCAAGACACCCAACCATCGCCGCATCACGGATTCGCGGTCCGCGGAGCCGAGCCAGGTGCGGACGTAGGCGGCGTCGAAGTAGCGGTTCCAAAAACCTGGCGGCAGCGGATTGGGCGGGTTTCCGAGCACCTGAGCCACTTGCTCGGGAATGAACGAATAGGGCCGGTCTTCGTACCACCACAGCAGATCCGGCGGGACCGACGCCAACGCCGCATCGCGCACCAGCCGGTGATCCACGTGATTTCCTACGGCCAGAGGAGCGAGCACTCGCGCCGGACCCAACGCGCCCACAGTGTCCGCAAGCTCTGCCGCCACCGCGGCCTTCGCCGTGGTGTACTCGCACCCCGTCGAAAACAGGATTCCCTCAAAGCTTCGATACTCCTCCGACCGGAATGGAGCGTCCGTAAATCCAAGATGGAGCACCCTGGCTCCGAGAGTGTCCGCGGCACGGTGGTCCTCTTCGCGCCGCAGCTGGTGGACGGGGCCCTCGCTGAACACTGTCGCGATGACCGCGCGTGAGCGCTGGATTGACACCGGACACGACAGCACCGCGTCATCCAGATGCGGCGACAGGAACAGCGTCAGGTCTCCCACAACGCCCCTCCCACGCCGAATCCGAGAGTCAGCACCAGCGTCTTGCGCTTTGCCGCCGGACAAAGGCCTCGCGCCGTCAACACGGCATCGTTGACAACGGCCCAGGGCACATCGAACAGGCCTCGGAACACGTGCTCCACGGGTCCCCACAGGCCCGGATAGGTCGAGGATCGCGCGCCGCCTTCATGGTCGAGAGCCACGGGGAGTCCCAGAACGATTCCGTCCGCGCCACCGGTCTCCGCCAGGCCGCGGCGCAATAGATCCCGCAGCCGTTCGCGGCCCAGTTCCGCGGTGAGAGCATGCGGACCGTAAGGCAACAAGGCTTCGTCGCGGGGAATCCGGACCCTTGCGCTCCCGGCGATCACTTTCAATCCGGTCTGCCCCAAGTCCAGCGCGGCCCCGCGGTGCCATCCAAGTTCGCTCAAGATCTCGCGCGCTCCGGCGGCCGCGGCGAACGGATCCGGAGTCCCGGTGTCTACGGTGAACGGCAGTCCGGCGCGGTTCATCGCTTCCACCAGATGCGGATGTCCCGCATCGCCGCCTGCAAAGCAGACCCGGTCGAATCCCGCGGCGCGATGAAGCTGCGCATTGTCCGCCGGATCGGGTGCCCGCGCGTGGCCTGAATGGAGCTGGACCAGAAACTCGCGCATGGCGGTGAAGTACTCGCGTTTCGAATGGCGCAGGCTGAACAGCGTAGCCGGTCCACGGAGCCCATGCCACAACTCGATTCCGCGGAGTCCTGGCCGCTGATACACGATCAACGGACTGGCTCCTTGGTCTCGGCGACCGGCCGCCAGGTTGGGCACGGCGCCGATGAGAAGCGGCTGTAATAGATCCTTTGCGCGGCGTACGCCGCTTTGCACAGCAGCAATCCGGCCTGGAACACCGCATAGTAGAACTTCTCGCGCAACGGCGCCGCGGCGAGCAGGCTCCGGTCGAGCCGCCGCCGACCCCATTGCTCGTGAGCTGGCCGGGTTTCGGGAAAGTAGCAGTGGAGCCTCTCGATTTCGAGCACCATCCGCTGGTATTTGCGGAACATTCCGGTTAACGTTTCCGGAGGCCGGTACCGGATTCCTTCCGGCACACAGAGGATCGACTCTGGGCCGCTCCGCGCCAGCGCCACGCGCGACAGGTAGATGTCGTCGCAGCGGATGCCAGCCTTGAGGTTGAGGAATCCGTTATCGAGAGCTGGATCCCAATTGAGATCTTCGACCTTCGGAATGTTCCAGTGGCGGATGGCGAAGAACTGTCCGTTCAGGTAGTGCCGCCGGGTCTGATACCCCTCGCGGAGGTTGTACAGGTACAACGCCCGGGCCAGCAATCCGCGCCGCAGCGGCTCAACCGGATACTTCTCCGCGTAAGCGATGACGAGCCGCGAATCGCCAAGCATCGCACGCGTCACAGCGGCAACGGTCCCGGAGCCGGCGAGGATGTCGGCATCGGAGAAGATCACAAACGGCGCGCGTCCGGCGAAGGCTTCCGCGAAGGCGCGCTGGGCTTCGACCAGTCCGCCGGTGGTGTGCCACACCGTGAGTCCCGGGATGCTGGCGGCGAGCTGTGGCGTCTCGTCCGTGTTGTCGTTCAGCAGCAAGTGAAGCTGATAGCGGCATCCGGTTTCCGATTCGGCCCGCGCGATTGATGCCTTCAGTGACTCGATCAGCGCCAGGATATTGCGCGCCTCGTTGCGGGCAGTGATTCCGATCGGGATCATCGCATCTCCGTGATCAGCCGCGCCGCCTCGCGCGCACCGTCCCGCTGATAGGACTTGGTGATGGGGGCGAGCCGCTGCTGAAGTCCGGCGTCGGAAAGCAGGAAGCCGAGATGCTCCGCGATCCGGTCTGCAGAGGCGTGCCTCAGGTCGTCCACACGTCCGATTCCGGCCCGTTCAACGAACCACGCCTGATGAAACTGGTCATTGCACATCGGCGACACGAGCATCGGCACTCCACAGGCGATCGCCTCCATGACGGAGTTCGCGCCGCCGTGGGTGATGAAGGCGTGTGCATTGCGCAGAAGGCGCATCTGCGGAGCGTACCGGTAGACGTGGCAGTCTTCCCAATCCGCGCCGATGCCGAGGCTGCCCGCCGAGATCGCAAGCCAAGCGCCCAAGCGCCGGCAAGCCTGGTGGATCCTGGCAAACAGCTCCGGCCAGTGGTAAATCTGGCTGCCAAACGAAGCGTACACGAGGTGGCGCGTGTGGACTGGCAGAATTTCCACTTCGTCACCGCGCGCGTCCCTTGGAATCGAAGGACCCACCAGGTTCACGTCCGCGGGTGCGGGTCCGGTGAACTCCTCCGTCGTAAAGGCGACGTTCAAGAACGGCGAGAGCACATCGCAGCCGGAGAAGCGCGGATCGAGCCCGTGGCTTTGGAACAACACACGCCGCGCAGGATCGAGCCGGCGGGTGGTGTGCAGAAGCGCGCTACCGGTCTCCGGCCGCAGCACCGGATTGAGCGAGTTCGACACCGAGGCCCAGGGCAGGCACGCCTGGTGCGCGGCGATCGCCGCCGCGTAGTAGAGCGGATCAATCACCACCGCATCCGCGCGTTCCTGTGCCAGCCAATTGCGGATCAGCGGGACATCCCCGTCAACTCCGCCAAGCAGCAGTTCCTCGATCCAGACGTCAAGGCGCGCCGGATCCTGGATCAGCTCGACCAGCTCGCGCCCGTGCGTGACGCGGCCGCCGCCGTGCTGGCGGATGAGCGCGGAGTGGAACGTGAGTCCTGCACGTGTGACCTGTTGGCTGATGTCTCCGGGCGCCGCGATCACCACATCGTGGCCGCCATCACGCAGGTGCTGCGCGGGACCGATGTAGGGGTTCACATGGCCCTTTTCCGGAATCAGAACAAAGGCGATCTTCACCGGCCGAACCTCTCAAACCAGGTGAGCAGGGCCAGGATGCGGAAGCGGAGTCCCGTGTCGCGGTCCGATGCCGGAGGCGTGGCCGCCATCGCGGCGGCCGCGTCACAGTCGGCATAAGGTTGGATCCAGTCCGAGGACCGGTTCCATGCCGCCACGAACATCCCCTGGATCACCGCGCCCGCCGCCAGATTCTTCGTCAGCGCCGATTTGGGGCGCCAGGCGAATTCGGAGCCGGTGAATCCTTCCGCCGCGGCACGGAGATGCGCTTTCTCGATTCCATTCCGGTAGGCAGCCGATGGAGGCGTCAACCGGGCGAGATCCAGCAGATCCGTGTCGCCGAATGGGACACGCCCTTCCACTCCATGTGCCATCAAGTGAATGTCTCCGTTGTGGAGGAGCCGCGGGAGCCAGAACCGCACTACGAGCGCTGACATCGCCAGGCGTTGGCATTCGAGTCCGCTCCAGGAATGGCCCATCGATTCCGCCAGGCGCTCATAGGATTCACCGAAGTCTGGCAGGCCAGGGCGTAGCTGGATGGCGCCGAAGTACTCGATCATCTTGCGCGGTGGACCGATCCGGGCCGGATCCAGCAGGAACGAGTATCCGAAGTGGGTCTCGTCAGCGGCGTCGCCCACCAGCACCGCCTTCGCCTCGCGTCCTGCCGCTTGGGCCAGCAGGTTCTGCGAGACTTCCTGCTCCCATGCGGAGATGAGGTCGTTGGTTTGGAGCGTCCGGGCCAGCGCTTCCCCGTAATCACCAGCCGCGCAGTGTACGATCCGGTGGTCGAGTCCAATTCGCGAGGCGGCGCGCTTGGCCCAAGGCACGTCGTCGCTCTTGACGATTAGGGATTGTGTGTACTCGGCGCGATCCTGGTTTTCGTACTCGATGGTCCAGGCGCGGACCGGCGCGGAGGAGTGGCGTTGTGCGGCTGCGGCTACGAGCGTCGAGTCCACGCCGCCACTGAGAAACACACCCGGCGGCTGGTCGGCCACGAGGGCGCGTTGAACCGCGCAGTCGAGGGCATTGGCAAGCGGGGGAGCTTCGGCGGCTGGCGTGAACCGGAAACTGAAGTATTCATGTGGCGAGGAGCAAGCGCCATCAATTTCGAGGTAGTGTCCGGCGCGTAGCCGTTGCAGCCCGTCGAATGGAATCCGCTCAACGGAACTGAAGTAGGGCGCGGTGAGGTGTTCCGCGATCGCGTCCGCGTTGGGGCGGAAGCCGACGGCCCCGGACTCGACCAATGCCCCTGCTTCGGAGGCGAACCAGAAGCGCCTCCGGTCAAAGCTGTACAGGAACGGCTTGATGGCGAGCCGGTCACAGGCTGCGAGTCCGCGCTGTTCCTGGTTGTCCCAGAAGAACAGCGAGAACATCCCGTTGAACTGGCTCAGCGCCGCCGGTCCGCGCCCGATCAACGCGTGCAGCACGGCTTCGGTGTCGGTGATGGCGCTGTTGCGAAGATCCCGGAAATTGTAGACCGCGCCGTTGTAGACAAGGACGTAGCGCCCGCAGGGGGACGGCATCGGCAGCGGATGCGGGCGGGCGCCGATTACCGCGAGCCGCGTCTGGACCAGAGCGCATCGCGTGTCCGTGTACGTTCCCTCACCGTCGGGTCCGCGGTGGCGCAGCAGCGCGGGCAGGCGGGACACAGCGGCGTGATCCGCGCTGGTGAGTCCGCTGAACCGGACTACGCCCGCGATTCCGCACACAGCGTGCGCGCCTCCAGGTGGGCTTCGAGCAGGCGGAACGAGTGTTCGAGGCAGCCGGGGACGTCCGGGAACATCGTGGAGCGCTTGGGGACCGCGGGAACGCCGAGCGCCAGCGCCAGTGCACGGACGCGCGACTTGTCCGGGTCCCGTGTGGGAAAGCAGGCTTGAACCGCGGGATCGAGGAAGGGCGCGTTCACACGGACTCCTTGGGAGCGGAACGCACTGAGAGTGAGCGGCAACAGGTCGCACTCCTGATCGTGGCGGGCCACTTGGTCGGCGCCGTCGCCTGTGATGACCTCCGTGATTCCCTGCTTGATGAAAGCCCGGGCGAGCAGGAGTTTCGAGACCGGGTGGAGGTTGTAAACCGGAAACTGAACCGCGGCGGTGAAGTCCGGCAGAGCGTCAGGAAAGTCCCTGTACGAGGCATCCGTGCATTCGACGGGGACGCCGAGCGCGCGGCCCATCCGCCGCGCCTGATCGTATTCGCAGTATCCGGCGATTCCGGTGCGCAGCGTCCAGGCGTGTACCCGGACACCAGCGCGAAGCAGCATCGCGGCGAGCAGCCAGCAATCGATGCCTCCACTGACGGCCACATGGGCCTCGTGCGGCCGTCCCAGGGTGCGGAGCAAGCATTCCCCGATCCCGCCGTTGCCCGCTGCTGGCACGGGGCGCACGGGACCGGGACCGGACGCGATTCCCGCGAACGGCGTCAGGTCTCCAATGCCTTTGCCGCGGGGATACCGGGCGAAGAACCCGGAGCACTTCTCCCGCTCGGGGTCCGTGCACCAGGAGTACACCTCCGCAAGATCCTCACTCGCACGCCCGTCGCTTCTGCGTACGAAGGTGCACCCCCACTCGATCATTGCACCGCGGCCGCAAGCGTGACCAGGCGTTCGCGCTTGGCGGCCACCTCTCGCGGATGCAACTGGCGCTGCGTCTCAAGCGGCGCGTCCCCGCCCTGGCACAAGTAGCAGGAGCGAAGCGGCTCCGTGCCGCGGAGATGAGCCTGGATACGGAGCGCGAGCGATCCGGTGTCCTCATCATGGACCTCGACGCCGTCTTCGCAAAACCACTCCGGCACGGGTGCGAACTTCTGGACATACTGCGGACGCGTGCAGCAATAGAAGCGGCCGTCCTTGATACTGTTACAGCGGTGGCGGATCCAGCAGGAGTTGAACACGCCGCGCGCTTCCTCGTGGGTGGCGAGCCGGTCGCGGTCCAGGCAGGTGAACTTGTCCTGCACCTTCCAGCTCACCTGGATCCCGCGTCGGGCCGCTTCGCGCGACATGTAGCGGATCAGCGGCTTGGGCACCGCGGGCTCAGGGTAGAGCGATACGGCAAGCATTTGGATGGAGTCCCACGAGCGCGGCGTCATCCGCTCGATCAGCAGTCCGTTGGTGGTGAGTTAGATGCGGGGGGCTACATCGAGCGATTTCGCGATCACCAGGAGCCGCTCGAGCTCCGGGTGGAGCAGCGGCTCGCCTCCAACAATCTTGAGAAATTCCGGTGCCACGACGCGGCGGACAGCGCGCAGGTCGCGCTCGAAGCCGGCGGGGTCCGCCAGCCACTTCTTCAAAACCGGGGAAAACGAACAGCAGTGATCGCAGCGGAGGTTGCAGTGATCAGCGATGTGATACTCGAGCGCCCGGGTCCGGACCTTGCCATCGATGATCGGGTAGGTCATCCACCCCCACGATAGCAGACCTCCGGCGGCACCACTCGGCGCGCGGATGTCCGGGCGATGTGTGACGCTCCCACTCTTGAGCCGCGCGGCGGAAGGCCTCGCGGGCGGCGGCCAAGTTGCCCAGCATCTGTTCGGCTTCGGCGAGCTTTTCCCAGTACGGCATTGGCTCCGGATCGATTTGCCGCCGCGATTGCTCTTCGAACACAATCTTGCCGCGGAATCCTTTCACGGCCTCCTCCGCGTCTCCTTGGTAGAGGAGCCACTCGTCGTTGCCCATGGCCTCCGGCACCTCGCCGTCAGGGATTGAGCCTTCCGGCTCACGCGCGATCGCCGCGCGCTGGATCGCGGTGGCACGCGCCATGGCCATCTGCGCGTCCGCACGGCCACCGTTGCGCCAGTGGGCCCGCGCAAGTTGCGTCACCGCCGGGACCAGGCCGATCTCGTCCGGTTCAGCCGCCTGTTCGAACGACTGAATGGCCCGTTGAAACAGCGCGATCGACTCCGGGTAGTTCTCCCGCGCCATCGCGACCCCGCCCAGCCGCTCGTAAAGCTCGCCCACGGCGAGCGGATCCGGCCCTCAAGGCGAGGCGTTGTGGCGTTGCAGCAGATCGAACAGGAGCGCGGCTGAACGGTCCAGATTTCCCATGCGGAACGCGACCGTAGCCATTGCATCGCGGGCCATCCGCTGCTGGGTATTGGCCACGGTTCCCCGGTGGCGGGAGGCGTCTTGGTCCGCCATTTCGAACAACCGCAAGGCTTCGGCAAGGTTGCCTTTGGCCGCCGCATCAGCCCCGGCCCCGAACATCCGTGCCCACTGGCGTACCCGGAGGATCTTCAGCACGATCCAGGCCCCCGCCACCGCGGCGCACCCAAGTAGTACGGAACCCCAGCTCATCGCAGCGCCTCCCGGACCTCAGCGGCTCTCTGCCGCCCATCATCGTCGAGCACGGCGCCCAGGTTGCTCAACGTCAGGGCAAGTTCCCCGGTATCCTCGCCATCCAACTCGCGGCGAAGGTCCACGGCGCGGAGTGCCCGTCGGTAGTGGATCTCGCCGAGCGTGTACTTGGACACCGCGGTGTCCAGGTGATTCTCACCCTTTTTCTTGCGGAGGCGGCGGAGCACGCGCTCGAGGAGGGGAAGGGCCTTGTTGCGGCGTGACAACGCCATGTACCACTGGATCCTGCCAGTGAGGTAGCGGTCGTAGTAGCGTGCCCGCAGAAGGAGGAAGACGAGGCATGCTCCGGCAACGAGTGCACCGAGGATTGGCACATCCGTGTATCGGATTCCGGAGGGGTATACGATAGAGGCAGCATGGCTCTCACCGATGTGATGCCGCTGGTGCTACGGTTCCCACCGGGCCTTATGATGTCACCGGACGAGTTTTTCGAGTTCTCGGCCGCGAATCGAGACGTCAAAATGGAGTTGACCTCGCGGGGAGAAGTGGTGATCGTGCCAGCAGCCTTCGAGAGTTCACGGGCGGGCCTGCGGATCGGCGCGCAAGTTCTGGCCTGGGCGGATGTGCATGGAGGCGAGGCGCTCGGCGCGGACATGGGATTTACGCTCCCCAACGGCGCTGTCCGGTCTCCGGATGCAGCCTGGGTGGCGCCCCACCGGGTGGCCGGGCTGACTGCGGATGAGCGGCGGCGCTTCCTGCGCTTCGCACCCGATTTCGTAGCCGAGGTGCGGTCCGCATTCGACCGGCTAGCGGCCCAGCAAGACAAGATGCAGGAGTACATGGAGCAGGGCACGCAGCTTGGCCTCCTTCTGGATCCGGAGACCCGCAACGTGTACGTCTACCGGCCCGGCCGGGAGATGGAAGTGCTTCATGATCCGGAGTCCGTACCGGCAGACCCGGTGCTGCCCGGCCTCAAGCTCATTCTCCGCAAGGTGTGGTAGAGTGAAAGGCTTATGCGTGTCGGAGTCTTCACAGCCCTCCTCGGCCAGATGCCGCTTCCGAGTGTCCTGGCCAAGCTGAAATCGCTGGGAATCTCGACCGTCGAACTGGGCACCGGAAACTATCCGACCGATCCGCACTGCAAGCTGTCGATGCTCAGCGACAAGGGCGCTCTGAAGGCGTTCCGCGATACGATCGGCGAGGCGGGATTCACCATCAGCGCCTTGAGCTGCCACGGTGAGCCGCTCCATCCCGATGAGCGGATCCGGACAGCGAACCAGGAGACCAACCAGAAGTCCATCCTGCTTGCCGAGAAGCTGGGCGTTCCGGTGGTGATCGACTTCTCCGGCTGCCCCGGCGACAATGAGACGTCGCGCTGCCCCAACTGGATCACCTCACCGTGGCCGCCTCACTACCAGGACACGCTGAAGTGGCAGTGGGAAAAGAAGGTCCTGCCGTTTTGGAAGAAGCGGGCCAAGTTCGCCGCGGACCACGGGGTCAAGATCGCAATCGAAATGCATCCCGGATTTGTGGTGTACAACCCGGAGACGATGCTGCGTCTGCGGTCAGAGTGCGGACCATCGATCGGCTGCAACTACGATCCGAGCCACATGTTCTGGCAGGGAATCGATCCTATTGAGGCGATCCGGATCCTGGGCGATTCGATCTTCCATGTCCACGCAAAGGACACCGAGATCTACAGCGCGAATTTGCCGAAGTCCGGTGTGTTGGACATGAAGCTCTATACCGACACCATGGGCCGCGCGTGGAATTTCCGCACCTGCGGCTACGGCCATGGCGAGGAGTGGTGGAAGAAGTTCGTGTCGACGCTACGCATTTGCGGCTACGACTACGTCCTATCGATCGAGCACGAGGACCTGCTGATGTCGCCCGAGGAAGGCCTCACCAAGGCGGCGTCGCTGCTCAATTCGCTGGTGATTCGCGAGGAGACCAGCAAGCCCTGGTGGGTTGATAACACCAGCGCGTAGCGCAGGCTCTTCGCAATTCCCTCACGTTCTCCGTGGGGTTCAAACATCGACACGACGACCTGCTGATGCCGCCCGAGGAGGGCCTCACCAAATCCCCGTCGCCTGAATTCGCTGCCCTGGGCCTGAATTGCACGCCAGTGTGCGCGCCGTGCTAAACTCAGCGGTTGTTGCAACTGGTTTGCATTTTCGTCCTCACCAGCGCGCTGGCCGCGCAGCCGCCTGCGGTCTATACCGAAGTGACGGTTTCGGCAACGCGCATCACTGGCACCCCGGAACAGTTGGAGCGTGTGCCCGGATCGGTTGAGCTGCTCGACCAGGAGACGCTGACACGCGCCCGGGTCCTGACGGTGGAGGAGGCGCTACGCAAGGTGACCGGGGTCCACGCCCGGTCCGAGGAAGGCATGGGGCTTCGGCCAAACATCGGGATCCGGGGCTTGAGTCCAACGCGGTCGAGCCGGGTCCTGCTGCTGGAGGACGGCGCTCCGCTCTCCTATGCTCCCTACGGCGACAACGCGTCGTACTACCATCCGCCAATTGACCGGTTCGACAATGTGGAGATCCTGAAGGGGTCCGGGCAGATCCTGCACGGACCCATGACTACGGGGGGCGTGATCAACTATGTGACGCCAGCGCCGCCGCAACAGCGCGGAGGCTGGCTGGGCCTCACGGGCGGCAATCGCGGCTACTTGAACGGACATCTCCAGTACGGCGGAACCTGGCGCAAGACCGGGCTGCTGGTCGACGCTCTCCGCAAGGAAGGCGATCTGGCGCGCGAGAACACTGCGACCGGGTTGAACGACGTCAACGTGAAGTCGCTGTCACCGATCGGCGGGCGGCAGACGCTGTCGCTGAAAGCCAACTACTACACCGAAGAGTCCAACCTGACCTACAGCGGCCTGCGGGAGGACGAGTACGCCGCCAACCCGCGGGGCAATCCGTTCCGCAACGACTTCTTCTACGCCGAGCGCTTTGGAGCATCGGCGATCCACACGCTGCTGATCGATCCGGGCACGGTGGCATCGGCGCAGTTCTACTCCGCGCGGTTCGTGCGCGACTGGTGGCGGCAGTCGAGCAATTCAGCACAGCGGCCGAATGATCCGCGCTGCGGCGGCATGGCGAATTTGCATCTCACTTGCGGCAACGAGGGCCGCTTGAGACGGTACGACACCTGGGGCGTCGCGCCCAAGCTGCGGCTGACGCGGCCCGGTCCGGGGGTCCGGCATGAGATCGACTTGGGATTCCGGTATCATGCCGAGGACCAGAACCGGGTTCAGGAGAACGGCGCGTTCCCCACGGCCCGGGCCGGCGTCCGCGTCGAGGACAACCGCCGCGAGGCCAGCGCCCTGTCGGGTTACGTGCAGGACCGCCTCCACTTCGGGCGCCTCGTCGTCACGCCTGGCCTGCGGATCGAGCGCGTGCGGTACCGGCGGGCGAACTGGCTCAACAACGCCCGCGGAAGCACCACGCTGCTTCAGCCCATTCCGGGTGTTTCGCTGGCGGTTCATCCGAAACCCGGCGTGACTGTGTTCGCCGGAATCCATCGGGGATTCGCGCCGCCGCGGGTGGAGGACGTGATCAGCAACGCGACTGGAGCCAGCATCGAGCTCGACGCCGAGCTGAGCTGGAACGCTGAGGCGGGCATCCGCTGGCGGGCTCCCGGCGCCGTCGCGTTCGAGGCCACCTGGTTCCGGCTGGATTTCTCCAACCAGATCATCCCGGCCAGCGTCGCTGGCGGGCTGGGCGCAACACTCACCAACGCGGGCCGGACATTGAGCCAGGGCGCTGAGATCTCCGCCCGGTATGACTGGCGGAACGCCTTCGGGAGCGGACACAGCTTCTATCTGCGCGAGGCGTGGACCTGGCTCCCCACGGCCCGGTTCGAGGGCCGCCGGTTCAGCACGCTGCCAGGGTTCACGCAAACGCCCATCACTGGCAACCGGCTTCCGTACGCGCCGGGCCACCTGGCCAACCTGCAAATGGGTTACAGCCACCGGCGAGGCATCAATGCCTCCGCGGAGGGTGTGTACACGGGCTTGCAGTTCGGCGACGACATGAACCTGCGGACCACAAGTCCGGATGGCCAGCGTGGGCCCATTCCGGGGAACATGCTTTGGAACGCAGCGGTGAACTATCCGGTGGAGTCCTGGCGGGCAGAATTCTTCGTCACCGCGAAGAATCTGTTTGACCGCACGGTGATCGCAGACCGGTCACGGGGGCTGCTGCCGGGGATTCCGCGGCTGATTCAGGCAGGAGTCCGGTTTCGCCTGTAGGCCGTCACCGGAACAGCCGCAGCACAACCGTCAGCAGGACGCTGATCACGATGCAGGTAACCACGGGGAAGTAGAACGAGCCGTTCCTGGTGTGAATGGCGATGTCGCCCGGAAGCCCTCCCAGCCGGAATGGCAGCTTGCCGCCCGCCGCCACGAGGATCCCGAGCGCGACCAGGGCCAGCCCGGTATAGATGAGAATCCGCGCCAGCGACACAGCTACACCGAATAGGTTCGGCCGCGGTGCGCGCCCACCAGAATCTGGAAGAGCCGGTGCCCGATGAGCTCATGCAAGTTCAGCAGTTCGCGATTGGCCTCGACAATCGACTTGGGGTCGCGAGGGTCGCCGCCGCCGCCAGCACGCAACGCGTCGTAGGCCTGCGAAATTACCGGATCGGAAGCGACTTCGCCCGCCATCTCCCAAAGAGTGATGAAACGGTCGACGGCGGTCGGGAAGCTGACCGCAAACACGCCCCAGTTGGAAGTGGTCCGGGGAGGCTTGTAGTCCAGATTGAATGGACCCTCGTAGTTGTGGTTGCGCAACAGGACCAGAACGTTCAGCCAGTCCAGCGGATTGACCAGGCCCACGCCGATATCCACATCGTGCTTGAGCGGATAGCCGTCGTTGATGTCAAAGTGGAACAGCTTTCCGCACAGCAGAACGCGAGCCAGCGCCGCACGCACCGCCGCGCCCCACATCAGCTCGTGCAGGTACTCCGGATTGAGCCCCACCATGTCCGGATGCTTTAGCAGGCCTGAACTGATGAACGCGATCATTGCGTCCGATGTCGGCAGCAAGATCTGGGCGGCGGGCTCGAAGGGCTTGGCCTCGAGGCAGTGCTTCAGAGTGGGCCGGCCCTTTTCCTTAGCCGCGGCGATATCGGCTTCGCACGCCGCGTTCAGCCCCTCGGCGAACCACTTGAGCGTGTTCGTTTCTTCCACCGCGCCCTGCACCTGGTAGCCCAGAGATCCGGGCCAGTAAACACAATACTGCGCACCGAGTTCGTGCCCGATGCGGACCGTGTTGGCCAGACGCCAGCGGGCATATTCGCGGACTTCCGGCGCTTCGGCGGCGGGTGAGGCGGCGAACACCGCGTGATGGAACGTTTCGGTTGTCACCATCGAGCACTGGAGCCCGTGCTTCTTGAGCGCCTTCTTGATGCCCGCGGTGATCTCGTCCTGCCGGTCCGTGCCCAAGGCATCGGCCGGATAGACGTCCGTGTCATGCGTTGCCCAATGGCCGATCCCGATCTTTGAATACTCGCGGATCACATCCTCATAACCGATGGGCGACCGCGTCGGCGCATGAAATAATGCGTGTCCCTCGTAGGCCGCGGCCCATTGGGGTCCGGTGAGGAAGTACTTGCGGCGCTGCTTCGGCGAGTAGGCGCCGCCGCAGGCCTTGATGAGGCGCGAAACGAGCGCGGGTTGCTTGGCGGCAGGGATCGGCTTCATGGTGCGGAGAACCTTTAGTCTACACTGATCCCATGACCTTGCGTTTCGCCGCCACGTTCGCACTGCTGAGCCTCCTGAACGCGCAGCAGAGGCCCGCTTCGCCCGCCAAGTCCCACAACGTCATGATCGACAACGCCTACGTCCGCGTCGTCCGCGCGATGAACGTTCCTGGGCAGAAGAGCCGGATGCACAAGCACGACATCAACCGCGTGATGGTGCATCTGGACGCGGGTACGATGCGGCTGGCTCACGAGGGTGGCAAGGTGGACGACATCGTATTCAAGCCCGGAGACGTCCGGTGGGATCCCGCCGGTGGCCTCCACACCAGCGAGAATATCGGCGGGACGCAGTACCACATCATCGAAATCGAGCTGAAGCAGCCCGGCGCGGGAACGCCTGTCGCCTGGCCCGGGCTCGACCCCGTCAAAACAGACCCGGCGCATCACAAGATCGAGTTCGAAAACGACCAGGTCCGCGTCATTCGCCAGCGCGTCGGCGTGAAGGAGACATCCGCCATGCACGAACACGTGCTGCCGCGGGTCACGGTCTACTTGAGCGAGCAGAAGGCGTACACGGCGGTGGCACGGAACCGTGGCAGCGCGTTCTTCAACGAAGCTGGCAAGGTCTCCTGGGGCGAGCGCGCGCGGCACAGCGAGCGCAACACGGGGACGGAGCCGTTCGAGGTGATCCTGGTCGAGATCAAGCCCGTACGCTGATCGAGTCGATCTGCTGTAGCGCGCGCCGCAGCGCTGGATTGAACCGTGTCGGCAGGAGCACGAGGCGCGCGAAAAGCCCGGCGGCCATATCGATCGCGGCACGCCGTGCCAGCCTCCCGATGTCCGACCGCGCGTCCGTTAGGCCTTCGGCGGCCCGCCAAGCCTCCTCGCGCGCCTTGGTCACCGAGAAGTTCGCGACGTTCTCGTCGAACCTCCCCGCCGCCAGGTCGAACGCGCGCAGCACCGGCGCGTAGCGGGCCTCGACGCTTTCCTGGAGCTTGTCCGTTGCCGCGCGGAGCACTTCGTTGACCGCGGTGTGGTCGGCGTGGCGCATCTCGCGGTCCGGTTCGATTCCCACCTCGAACAACGCCAATGGCAAGTCGTGATTCACGTGGGCGTTCACACCGAGAATCAAGTCCTGCAGGACGGTCGAGGTCCGGTCCGTGTTGGCCTGAAAGGCGATTCGCCAGGCCTTGGGAACTCCACCCTGATCTCCGCGGTCCCATGCATCCAGGGCGTCTTTGTAGAGCCGGGCAAAGGCGGCCAGGTAGCGCTCCGTCCAGGCATTGTCCTGGAAGAATCCCTCGCGGATCTTGGCGGCGACGGCGAGAGTGATCTGGAGGTATGCGGATGCGAACACTCCGCGGCGGTCCTTGGCGGCGAGGAACCGCTGCTCCAGCACCGTCATGAACGCGACCACATCTTGCGCGGAGTTCACTCGAACAATCCAAAAGTAACGACGTTCGATCCGTTGATGACCGTGACGTACTGCTTGCCGTCCATCAGATAGCTGACCGGCTGGGTGCTGATCGGCTGGCCGGTGTTGAAGTGCCAGAGGTCCTTGCCCGTGCGGGCGTTTAACGCCGTGAGGAACCCCTGGTCGTCGCCCGCAAAGATCAATCCGCCCGCGGTCGACAGCAGGCCTGCTCCGTAGCGGCGTGAGTTGAGCTGCTTGTACTCCCACATCAGCTTGCCGGTGGTGAGATCGAGGGCGCGGACGTACATCTGCCAGGGCTCTTCCGGACTCTCAATGTACCCCGTGCCCATGAACGGAAATCCCCCCGGACGAAACGTGTCGCTCGACTTGGTATTGATCCCGCAGCCCTCCTGCGCCACCATGTAGAACCAGCCTGTGTCCGGACTGTAGGCTGGCGACATCCAGTTCGTTGCACCCGACGTGGCAGGGCAAGTCTTGGTGCCTTGGAAGCTCGGAATTACTTTTTCGTTCCGGATCGGACGGCCCTTGGCGGTGAGTCCGGTCGCCCAATTCAGGTTCTTGATGAACGGCGTGCCATGGAGGAACTCGCCGGTCACACGGTCGAGCACGTAATAGTATCCGTTGCGATTGGCCTGCACCAGCAGCTTTCGCGGCTTGCCCTTGAACGGCGCGTCGACGAGCACGGGAATCTCGACCGCGTCCCAGTCGTGCACGTCCCAAGGCGTGAATTGGAAATACCATTTCAGCTTGCCGGTGTTGCCATCGAGCGCCACCATGCACTCGGTGTAGAGGTTGTCGCCCTTGCGGACATCGCCGTCGAAGTCCGGCGCGGGATTCCCGATGCCCCAATAGATCAGGTTGAGCTCGGGATCATAGGAGCCAGTGAGCCACGTGTCCCCACCGCCATGCTTCCACGAGTCGCCCGCCCAGGTCTCGTTGCCGGGCTCACCGGGTTTCGGGATCGCATGCCAGCGCCAAAGCCTCTCACCAGTGTTGGCGTCGTACGCATCCAGGAATCCATTGAGCCCGTGATCCCCGGGTGCGATGCCAATGATCACCTTGTCCTTGATCACGAGGGGCGCCACCGGCGACCAGTAGCCTTCGGACGCCTCGGCGATCTTCGACTCCCACAACAGACTCCCGGTCCGCGCGTCGAGCGCGATCAGATGCGCGTCCGGCGTGCCCATGTAGACGCGGTTCCCGTACACCCCTACGCCGCGGTTGGGACCCTTCGCCAACGCGGGCTGCCGGTGATAGTCCCAGATCAGACGTCCGGTCCGGGCGTCGAGCGCGTAGACTTCATTCGGGTGCGACACGTACATCACGCCGCCCGTCACGATCGGAACGGACTCCATACGGCGCGCGCCGGCGATGTTGTACATCCACTTCGGCACCAGCTTGCTCACATTGGCCGTGTTGACCAGCTTGAGCGTGCTGTGCCGCTGGGAATGATACTGGCCGCTGTAGTGGAGCCAGTCCTTGGGATCCGCCTTCAACAGATCCTGGTAGGTCACCTGCGCGAGCGCAGGCACGGCGAAAAGAACCGGCAGCAGCCGCATGGTCACCTCCGGCTCCCGCCCTGGCGGCTGAGGAACGCCAACAGGTCCTGCAGCTCGGCCGCGCTCAAGCTCTTATCAAACGTGCCCGGCATGAGGGACTCCTGTTCGTATTGAATGTCGCGGATCATTTCACGCGTGAGCAGGTGCAGCTTGTTGTCCATGCCCAGAACCTGGACCGAGAAGTTGTTGTGATTCTTCAGGACGCCATGGATCCGCTCACCCTTGTTGGTGACGACGCGCACGGGCTGGAATCCGCGCGGAGCCACCGGCTTGGGCTCGGTCAGCGCGGACCGGAGCACCTGGAGGCTGCGCTCGGCGCCGATGTTTGAAAGGTCGCCGCCGATCAGTCCTCCACGGCCCCGGATCGAGTGGCAGTCGAGACACTTGCCCTTGGCCATGAACACTTGCTCGCCACGTGCCAGGTCGCCGGCCACTTCCACCTGGATGGCGGTGGCCCGCAGCGAGCGGATGAATGCAATCACCCGGCGGAGGTCGCCTTCGGGCAGCGGCATGGCGGGCATCAGAGTGCCTTTGATGCCGTTCTTGATCGCGTCGTAGAGTTCCTCATTGGTCTGGCGCAAGTAGCGGCGTGTGGCGCCAAGCGCCGGAGCGCGGTCCCCTGCCTCGCCGTTTAAGCCGTGGCACTGCGTGCAGGACTTGTTGTAGATGGCGCGGCCCGCCTCAGCTTCTCCGCTGTCGAACCCGGAGGCGGTGCGGTGCGAGAAGCGCACGTTGCCGAACGCGTCCGGAGAATGGAATCCGCTGAGCGGCGGCGAGATCGGCGACCAGGAGCTCGCTTGCGGGTTCGTCTTGCCGCCGATGCGATTCAGGTTTAGCCGCCAGTGGTCGCCATCCCGCGGCGGCATGTTGGCGGCGTCGCGCTTGAAGTTCATTAAGGGGATGGCGAGCTCGACGACCCAATGATCATCGTCCTCGCTCTCATCCTTCTTGTCCAGGCCGAAATAGGTGGTGCGGTAACGGACTCCGTCCGGCTCCCAGGTCGGCGGTCCGGTCCACCAGTCCGTGCGGCAGCGGTTGAGCATCGTGCCGATCGCGTTGATCTCGAAGGTGTAGTAGTTCTTCACCTTGGCCGGATTCGGTCCAATGAAAATCTCGACACAGTCGTCGCGCGACACCGGGCCATGCCGCTTCTTCTCATACGCCGAGATGTGACGGTCCTTACAGTGCCACGAGACGTACAGATTCTCGTCGTCCCAGAGCATCTTGGCGATTGTCTGTTCCTTGTCGCCCGTCTTGAACCAGTTGAAGACGAAGTCGCCCACGGGAGGGGCGTTGCGCCAGGCGGCCTCGTCGAGCGTACCATCGATCACGATCCGCGAGGGTGCGCGGTAGATCGTGTAGTCCTTCAGTGGCTGGGCGAAGGCGGCGGCTGCCGTGGTGAGCAGGAAGAGCAGGATTCGCATCGCGGGAATTCCAGCGTATCACTGTCGGGGACGTGTAACGCTTGCCGGCGGAAGCGCACATAAACACGGGAGGCGCAAATGCCATTACTTCCGCCGCGGGTCGTGGGCCCGCTCTCAGAATGCAGCGGCCGTGTCCGCGTTCAAGGACAGTTGACCGGCTCAACCGTCAAGGTGTTCGCGGGCGCGAACGTGGTTGCCCAGGGAGTCGCATCGTGGTCCGACCAGACATTCGCGTTGACCACGCCGCTGGCCCCGGGCGACATGGTGACGGCGACACAGACCGTCGGCGTGGAGACCAGCATCAACTCGCCGGAAGCGGTGGAGGTGCAGGCCAAGCCGCCCGCGGTGGGTCCGGTGGCGTTCGTGTCGAACCTGAACGAATGCGGTGAATGCGTCTATCTGGAAGGATTGGTACCGGGCGCCAAAGTCGAAGTGCGCAACGGCGCCGGGCCCGTGCTGGGATCCGGTGAAAGCTACGATGGCGTGGCCCGCGTGGGTCTCAGTCCGCAGCTCACGGGTGGAATGAATGTCCGGGCGCAACAGAACGCCTGTGGAATGGCGGGCGTGGATACCGCGGGCCCGCCGGTGGAGGGCACGCGAGAGCGGAAGCTGAACGCACCGACCGTTCAATCGCCGCTGCGCGAGTGCCAGCGGACCGTCACTGTGTCCGACGTGGTGCACGGGGCCACCGTGACCTTGATGCGGAGCGGCGGTCCGAATCTCCAGGCTTGCTTCGATCTCGGCTCGCTGTACTTCACCGTCAATCCGCCGCTCGCGCTGGGAGAGACGGTCACCGCGCAGCAGGCTTTTCCCAAGTGTGGCCCGAAGAGTCCGGACGCCACGCCGGTCGTGGTCCAGGACAACACGCCCGTTCCGCCTGCCAACGTGAAGCCTCCTCTGTGCAAGGGCAGCACAACCGTTACTGTCACCGGACTCATCCAGGGCGCCCGCGTCCGGATCCGTGAGAACGGCGTTGACATCGGTGAAGCGGAGTCGCCTGTCGATGGCGAGTACGGATTCCTGGTGCCACCGCTCGGCGCCGGTTCGGTGATCAGCGCGATTCAAGAGTTGTGCGGAGAGTGGAGCGGTCCGGGTACGGCGGTGACAGTGGATCCCGCGCCTGTGTCGCTGCCGAAACCGAAAGTCGCCGATCCGCTGTTTGAGTGCAGCGCTGTGGTGCGCGTTTTGAATCTGATGCCGGGCACGCGTGTGTACGTGTACTCCGCGATGCTGAATGGCCCGATCGGAGAAAAACAGGTGTTCGCGGCGGAGGAGGATGTGAGCGTCGCACCGCTGTTGATCAAGGGCGACAAGATCCACGCGATTCAGAAGGGTTGCGGCCTGGTGAGCAGCAAGTCGGCGAGCGTGGAAGTGAAGGCCGCCGAGGAGCTGCGCCCGCCTACGGTCGCCTCGCCGCTCTACTCGTGCGACACGGTGGTGCGCGTGGTGGATGTCACGCCGGGCGCGCGCGTCGACGTCTACGTGAACGGCGTGTTCCGCGGCACGGAGAAGACCGGTACAACCACCGCGCTGGTGCCGATCAGCGGCTCGCTTCAGGTGGGCGACCAGGTGACCGCGCGGCAGCGGCTGTGCGACTTCATTTCGAAGCCCAGCAAGCCCGTCCGGGTCGAGGAGTTCTGCGGACGGTGGCGGCGTGTCGGAGGCGACAATGCGGCGGAGATCCTGGCCGTGCACGCGGCGCTGCTGCGCACGGGCAAGATCGTCTACTTTGGCGGCGACCAGCACACCTCCTCTCTCAACGTGAGCGGCGACGTGGATCACACCCGCGTCTATGACTGCAAGACCGGTGCGATCACTACGGTCACCGGACTTCCCGGCAACGCCGACCTGTTTTGCGCGGGCCACGCGCTGCTCGAGGACGGGCGCCTGCTGGCCGCGGGCGGGACGCGGAATTGGGGCGGCGGCGGCATCCATCCGCCGGGCCACTTCATTGGACTCCGCGATGCCTATATCTTCGATCCGGCGACGGAGACATGGTCCGCTACCGGGAAGCTGGTGACACAGCGGCCGGAAGAGGTCGCCGAGGGGACGAATATCGAACGGACGGGCGGCAAGTGGTATCCGACGCTCGTGGTGCTGCCGGATGGGCGCGTGCTCGCGCTCTCCGGGCATCCGGAAGTCGAGGATTCACGGCACAACAATAACTCGCTGGAACTCTACAGTCCCGCCACCGGAGTGTGGACGATCGTGCCTCCATCGGACTACGACAACATCGATTCCGATCCGGCGCGGCGCTACGAGTATCCGCGCCTGCATGTGCTGCCGGACCGGTCGGTCATTTCGACGTCAGTCATGGCGGACGGAACGCTCGAGAAATGGCATCCCTACGACGACGCGACCAATTGGGAGTTCGTCGCCAATCCGGCTCCTTCGGCGATGTATCAGAACGCCTTCGCGCAGGACACGACGTCGGTACTGCTGCCGCTCAAGCCAACCGACAAGTACCGCGCCCGGGTCCTGGTGGCGGGCGACTCGATGCCGTTTGTGCTCGACACCACGAATCCGGCAGCGGGCTGGACCGCGGTTCCACGGAACATGGTGGACTACCCGGCGGTGGGCGACGTGAACCCGCGGCGCGAGAATCTGGATGCGGTGATTCTGCCGACGGGTGAGGTGTTCATCGAAGGCGGAGTGAAGAATTTCAACGACGACAACACCGCGGTGAAGCGCGGCGAGATGTTCAATCCGGAGACCAACACGTGGAAAGTGCTGCCAGAAGCCGAGCGTGCGCGCCAGTACCACAGCACCGCGCTGCTGATGCCGGACGGCGCCGTGTGGGTGGCGGGGTCGAACTTCAATTCGGGCACGGGACTCGCCAACCGCGAGCTGCGCATCGAAGTGTTCGAGCCGTGGTACTTCTGCGGACGCCGGCCGGTGCTCACAGACGCGTCAAAACAGGTGAGCGTGGGACAGAGCTTCGACATCCGGACACCGGACGCGGCCTCGATCCGGCGCGTCGTGATTGTCCGGTGCGGGTCTGTGACGCACAACTTCAATTCCGATCAGCGCCACATTGAGCTGGTGTTCAAGCATGACGGCGGCGAGATTCTGATGGCCACGGTGCCCTCGAATCCCGCGGTGGCGATTCCCGGCTACTACCTGGTGTTCGTGATCGACGGCACGGGACGGCCGAGCGAGGGCAAGTTCATCCAGGTCCGGCGGGCGCGCCGCAGGTTCTTCGCGGACTTCCACGCCGGCTTCGTCAACACGGTGCTGCAGCGCATGGCCGGGGGATCATCGCCGACCGAAGATGAGGTGCGCACGCTCCGTTCGATCTTCGAGAAACCAGCGCCAGGGAGGCGCAGGCTTCCGCCCACCGATACACCGACGCACGGCGAGCATGTCGACCCCAGCGATCCGGCGCATGGACCTGGTGGTCATGGAGGCGGAGGGCACGGAGGCGGCCACGATCACTGAGGAGGCACTTGCCACTCAATGAGAATCGCAGAAACCGGCCGGTCGCCGCTCCGCAACTGAATCCGCTGCGGGGCGTCTCCGGCCGGCTGGGCGGCCACCTGGACTTCGCGGGCCCGCGCAGCGTCCTGCACAAACGTGGCGTCCATCCATCCGGTCTGCGCACTGCGGGCCTCGGCGCCACGGCCGGGGCTGGCGGTGTAGATGGATAATCCGCCGCTGGTGATCTCGGCGGGGTAGGCGGCTACGCGCGCGGCGACTGACGGCAACACGGCGTTAACGGTGCCGATTGAGGCCCGCCGTCCGTCGATCGAAAGCACGGTGTTTGGCGGCAGGTATCCGGTCCAGATCATGCGGCCCGAGCGCGGACCGCTGTACCGCGGCGGTTCCGGTTTGGGAGGCGGAGGCAAGGTCACGGGTTCTGGTGGCGGCTCAGGCTTCACCGCGGCCACAGCGGCAGGCTTCGGGGGCTCCGGGGCCGCAGGAGCGGGTGGCTCCGGCTTCGGCTCCGCCTTAGCGGCAGGCGTGTTCCTCAGGTTGATGATCCTTTGCAGCTCCTCCAGACGGGTCCGGCGTGTTTCGTTTGCCGTTGTGACCCGGCGCAGTGCTTCCTGCAACTTGAGGAGTTCGGCTTGGGGTTGCGCCGCGCTTGGAGTCCGCGCGAGGGTGGCGGGGAGGGCCGCATCCGGCTTTTCCCTGGGGGCGATAAAGCGCATGGACTCGCGCGCGGCACCGCGGCCTTCGTCGCCGGTGCGCAGGATGATCCGGACCTCGTCAGTGGTGCGAATAACGGTCCAGCTTCCCGCTGCGCGCACTGCTGGTGTGAGCGGGAGCACGGACCTCCGTTCGCCGTCCAGAATATCGAGGCGCGCCGGGCCGGACTGAAACACTGGCGAAGCGGGGTTCCAACTGACGTTGAGAAACCCGTCCTTTTCGGTGGCGCGCAGTCCGGCGCTGACATGGCGCGATTGCGGCTCCTCGACGACGGGCTTGCGTCCCCAATACCATCCGGCCCAACCGGCGCCGAACGCCGTCAGCACAACCGGGACCGACCAAAGCCAGATCGCCCGGCTGCGGCCGCGAGCCGGCGGAAAACTGAATAATTCGGCGGGCGGCGGAGGGGGCGGGTCCTCCAGGAGATCATCCTCCACTCGAGCGGCGAGAGGCACCAGCTCAAACTCCCGCATGCTGTGGTCAGTCTGCGGGTTGCCCTTGGCGGGGCGGAAGAAGAATCCAGCCCGTGTAGGACCTTCCGCCTGCGGCTTCAAGACGAGAGCGACTTGCCAGCGGAACGGAAATTGGCGGTTCCACAGGTCCACCGCTCCCGGACTCATGGCGATGTCGCCGGCGGTGCGCGAATGGTACCAGCCCACCGGGACTAGCTTCCTGAGTTCGGTGTCGGAGTTGGAAGTTTGCAGCATGTGCTGCAGGATGGTCTCGTCCTCCTCGGTGAGAGTGAAGTCTTCCGAGCGCGCCCTCTTGGGCACGGGACGGTAGGCGGTGATCCGTACTTCTTCGTCGTCGGCGCTGCCAAACAGGATTCCCCCGACGGAATCCGCGCCACGGCCGCGGGTGAAGGCGAGATTGGCGTCCTCCACGATGCGATCCATCAACAGGCGGGCGTAAGCAACCAAGGGTGTGCGGCCCGGCACATGCCAGGTGTCAAACTCAAGCTGCCGTTCCGGTTGCGCCATGATAGGCTAATGGACTCTACGATCATAGGGCAATCGATCGCGGCGTTTCAACCGTTACACTAAACAAATATGCGTTGGCTCGTTGGGTTTACGGCGTGCGTGTGCGCGGCTCAGACCCTGCCGCTGGACTGGCAGGCGGCGGTGAATCAGGTCTCGGCGGATTCGCTGAAGGGACACGTCTCGTTCCTCGCCTCCGATCTGCTGGAGGGCCGCATGACGCCGTCGCGCGGACTGGATCTGGCCGCCGAATATCTCGCATCGCAATTCCGGCGGTATGGGCTGGAGGCGGCGGGCAACCGGGGCTACTTCCACGAGACGGCGTGGAAGGTCCACGTGCCGGACCTGTCGGGCTTCGCGATGGAGCTCGTAATCGATGGCAAGCCGTATCCGATTCCAGCCGGCGAGGTGACGGTGATCAGCCCCCGCGGATTTCAATACTCGTCGGAACCGGTGGTGACCGGCACCGGCGACATCGCGGGCAAGGTGGTGTTCGCGCGGGGACCCGCCGCGGCACAGCGCCGGACAGCCGCGCTGGCCATCATCCCGGATCCCAACGGTAGGGCGTACAGCATGCTCAGCGGCGCCCGCCCGTTTCAGAACAAGCCTGACGCCAGCCGTGCGCCCGTGATCCTGGTGCATTCCAATACCCTGCCTGAGAAGGCTGAGGAGATCAAACTCACGCTGCGGCTGGCAGAACCCCGCGAGCAGCCCATGGTGATGCGGAACGTGGCCGCGATCGTCCGCGGATCGGATCCGGACCTCAGCCGCTCCTACATCGTCGCCGCCGCGCACTACGACCACATCGGACGCCTGCGCCATTCAGGCCGCGGGGACCGGCTTTTCAACGGCGCCAACGACGACGCGAGCGGCACAGCGGCACTGCTCGAGATCGCCGAGAGGATCGCCCGGATGCCGCAGAAGCCCGCCCGAAGTATTCTGTTTCTGGCGACATCGGGAGAAGAGCAGGGCTTGCTCGGTACGCGGGCCTTCTTGAGCCAGCCGCCGGTTCCGCTCGAGTCGATCGCCGCCAACGTCTGTTTCGAAGTCCTCGGGCGGACGGACATGGATGGCGGCCTCCACGAGGGCAAGCTCACGGTGACCGGAATCGATTTCACGAGCATGGGCCAGGTCTTCATTGATTCGGGCAAGGCTACTGGAATCGAAGTCTACAAGCACCCGCAGAATGAGGCCTTCTACAACCGCAGCGACAACATTGCTTTCGCGCAGCGGGGCATCCCGGCGCACACCGTGTCCAACGCGTTCATTTACCCCGACTATCACGGGGTCCGCGATGAATGGGACCGGCTGAACTACCCCAACATGGCCCGCCTCATCCGCACCATCACCGCGGCGCTGCTGCAAATCGCGAATGACCGGGAAGCGCCGCGCTGGGCCGAGATCCCGGCCACCAGCCGTTATCGCGGCGTGACCCGCGGCCAGGCGAGTTCGACACCCTGAGCGGCGAGGCTGCGCTGGAAATCTTCGAGCAAGTCTTTCGTGTTGCGGATCGCGCGGGGCCGGTGTCCGGTCTTCACCGCGTGCGCGGCGAGCGCACCGGCGGACTCGCCAATGTTCCATTCCACCGGATGGAGCCGGTAGCAGCCGTTGGTGATGTGCGTGACGCCCAAGTTCTTGCACGCCGGAATCAGGTTCTCGACGCGTTTCGGGATCAGAGCGCCGAGCGGAATCTGGAAGGGGAGCGAACTGACGTCAATGTAGTTGTCGCCGCCCGAGCTCGGATGCAGGTCGATGCGGTAGCTGCCGACTCCCACCGAGTCGGCGAACGGCGCGGCGGTGACCTCGTCGCGTGGTTTGCCCGTCGCCTTCATCCGCGCATCCGTGCCGACGTGTTCCTCGACAACGGTGAACTCAGCCTGGATCCGGCGTGATTCGCGGACGTAGGGATACATCGCAAGTCCGTCCTCGGTGCCGGTGATGTCCGGGCGGATCCGGAGTCCGCGCCAGCCTGTGCCGCCGTCCGGGCGTGGAGCCTCGGTCTGCATCCAATAGAGGAGCGACAGGCTGAGCTGTTTGCCGCGCTTGAGATGCCGCGCCGCTTCAGCATCGGGCACTCCGTGCAGATTGCCGAGCCAGTAGTCGTTCTGCGGCCAGTTGATGAGTGAAATCCCGCCCGCATAGGCTCCAGCGGCGTGGTTGCGAGGGTTGGCGATACGGCGGTAGAGGAACAGGTTGAGCGGCTCGCCGGCCGGGGATTCGGCGGTGGGATCGAAGGCGACCTCGCGTTTGGCAAGCGTCACCGGATGGGTCATATGCCAGGCCAGCAGCTTTCCCGGCCAAGCTGGTTTCATCTCGGGCACGTAGTCGCGCCAGAAGGCATACTCTTCTGGCTTGTCGATGGTATGGTTCTGGCCGGCTACGTAGTCCACCGCGAAACAAACGGTGAAGGCCTGGATGTTGGCCGGCTGGGCTTGCTCGGGCGCGTGCAGTTCGCCGGTCTGCTTGCGGGATTCGAATCCGGTGACGAATTCCGTTTTGGTCAAGGGCAGCAGATCGCCCTGTTCGGTGGCGTCGAGATAGTAGGGCGCGGCCAGCGTGACTTCGTTGCCGGTCAGGCTGCTCTTCAGGGTCACCCCGCGGACCCGGTTCGAGGCCACGTCGGCCCGCACCGGCTTGTGATGCAACAAGACCACGAGCTGGCCCCCGCTCACGTAGGGGGCAAGCATCGCCTCGAGAACTTCGAGGGACACGCGGGGCTCGTGCGTGAGGCGCGACACGAGTCCATCGCCGGGGTTGAGTTGGGCACGCGAGCGCGCGTCCACGGTCAGGCGGTAGTGGGTCCGGTAGTAATCGCGGACGTTGTTTCGATAGGCCCGGTAGAGCTGGGTGCCGCCGAAGCTTTCAATCCAGGGATGCTCGTCGGGCGGGACGGCTTGCGAGGTGAGCTGTCCGCCGATCCAGGCAGTCTCCTCGGTCATCACAACGCGCATGCCGTTGCGGAGCGCGGCCAAGGCCGCGGCGCAGCCTCCAGTGCCGCCTCCCACAATCGCGGCATCGCATGCGAGCTCGCGTGCTCGCAACAGGGTGGAGGGCATCGCCCAAAGGAGGCTTCGACGAGTGAGGGTCATTCATTCGATAATAGATTGAGTGATTCAGACCGGCCAACGCCTGGAGGCGCAAGACCTTCTCCCCGCGATCCAAAGGCTCTGGGACGTTTCGGCGCCAAAGATCCGATCCATTGAAGCCGGATATGTTCCGGCGAACGGGACTCCGGTGTTCACCGTGCGTGGACGCTACACCGCCCGCGGCTGGACGGAATGGACCCAGGGCTTCCAGTTCGGCTCGGCAATTTTGCAGTTCGACGCCACCGGTGAGCGTGAGTTCCTGGAGTCGGGCAGGCGCAGCACCGTGGAGCTGATGGCGCCGCACGTGTCGCATATCGGTGTCCATGATCACGGCTTCAACAACGTGAGCACCTACGGGAATCTGTGGCGGCTGATGCGCGAGGGCAGGCTCGAAGGCTGCCAGGCGGAGCGCGACTTCTACGAGATCGCGCTCAAGTGCAGTGCCGCGGTACAGGCCGCGCGCTGGACCCGCATCAATGGCGGCGGATTCATCTATTCGTTCAACGGGCCGCACTCCCTGTTCGTCGACACTATGCGTTCGCTGCGGTCGCTTTCGGTGGGCCACCAGTTGGGCCACGCGTTGATGGAGGAGAACGACCGGCGCGTTTCCCTGCTCCACCGGTTGATCCAGCACGCGCGGGCCACCGCTGTCCATGGCATCTGGTACGGCGAGGGCAAGGGCACCTACGACGTCCGGGGCCGGACGGCTCACGAGAGCATCTTCAACACGAACGACGGAAACTACCGGTGTCCCAGCACGCAGCAGGGATACTCGCCACACAGCACCTGGACCCGGGGACTGGCCTGGGCCATGTGTGGATTCGCAGAGCAGTTGGAGTTCTTCCGCACGGTTCCACATTCTGATTTTGAAGCCGAGGGAGGCCGCCAGGAAGTAGAGCGGCTGTTCCGCCGCGCGGCCGAGGCCACCTGCGATTTCTATATCGCCAACACTCCCGTGGATGGAGTCCCCTATTGGGACACCGGAGCGCCGGGTCTGAGCCGGATGGGCGATTACCTCGACCGTCCCGCGGATCCGTTCAACGACTGGGAGCCTGTAGACAGTTCCGCCGCCGCGATCGCCGCGCAAGGACTTCTGCGGCTCGGGCGTTATCTCGGCAACACGCAATATTGGCGCGCGGGACTCACGGTGCTGGGCACCCTGTTGGAAGAGCCTTACCTGAGCAGTGATCCGGAGCATCAGGGTCTGCTGCTGCATTCGGTCTACCACCGTCCGAACGGATGGGACCATGTCCCGGAGGGCCGCAAGGTCCCTTGTGGCGAGTCGTGCATGTGGGGCGACTATCACTTGCGCGAAGCCGCCCTGTACGTTCAGCGCGTCGCCAATGGCGATCCCTACTTGACGTTTTTCTGAGCCTTCTCGATTTTGGCCCAGGCGTCCTTGAGCGTGACGGTCCGGTTGAACACTGGCCGGTCCGCCGTGGAATCCTTGTCGACACAGAAGTAGCCGACGCGCTCGAACTGGAACAGGCTTCCGGGCGCGGCGCCTTGGACGCTGGGCTCGACTTTCGCCGTGCGCACCTGGAGAGATTCCGGATTGAGTGACGCGGTGAAGTCCTGGTCCGGATTCTCCTCGCCCGTTTCCCGGAACAGACCCTCGTAGATGCGGGCTTCCACGTCGATCGCGTGGGCGGCCGACACCCAGTGCATGGTCGACTTCACCTTGCGCCCGTCCGGCGCGTTTCCACCGCGTGTCGCGGGATCGTAGGTGCAGTGGATCTCCTGGACCTCACCCGCCGCGTCCTTGACGACACCCGTGCAGGTGACGAAATAGGCGTAGCGCAGCCGGACCTCGCGGCCTGGTGAGAGGCGGAAATACTGCTTCGGCGGATCCTCGCGGAAGTCCTCCCGCTCGATGTAGAGGACCTTGGAAAAGGGCACCTTGCGCGTGCCCGCCGACGGATCCTCAGGGTTGTTCACCGCCTCCATTTCTTCGGTCAGATCATCCGGATAGTTGGTGATCACCACCTTCAACGGATCAACGACGCCCATCACGCGGGCCGCACACAGGTTGAGGTCCTCGCGGATGGAATGTTCGAGCAGTGAGAACTCGATCATGCCGTTAGTCTTCGACACGCCGATGCGGCTGCAGAACAGGCGGATCCCTTCGGGCGTGTAGCCGCGGCGCCGCATGCCGGAAAGGGTCGGCATCCGTGGATCGTCCCAGCCGCTCACGAATCCTTCCTGGACCAGCCGGAGCAGCTTGCGCTTGCTCAGCATCGTGTTGGTGAGGTTCAGGCGGTCGAACTCGATCTGCTGGGGATGATGGATTCCGAGGTTCTCGACATACCAGTCGTAGAGCGGCCGGTGGTCCTCAAATTCGAGCGTGCAGATGGAATGGGTGATGCCCTCGATTGAGTCGCACTCCCCGTGTGCGAAGTCATACATCGGATAGATGCACCACTTGTTACCCGTGCGGTGGTGTTCAGCACGCAGAATGCGGTACATCACCGGGTCGCGCATGTTGAAGTTCGGCGACGCCATGTCGATCCTGGTGCGCAGGGTCCGCGATCCGTCAGGGAACTCGCCGGCGCGCATGCGCTCGAACAAGTCAAGGTTCTCTTCGACGTTCCGGTCGCGGTATGGGCTGTCCTTGCCCGCAGTGGTGGGGGTGCCACGATGCTCGCGGATCTGGTCCGCGGTGAGGTCACAGACGTAGGCTTGGCCCTGCTTGATCAACTGGACGGCCCACTCGTAGAGCTGGTCAAAGTAATCGGAGGCGTAAAAGAGGCGGTCCTCCCAGTCGAACCCGAGCCAGCGGACATCCTCGATGATCGATTCGACGTATTCGACTTCCTCTTTCGATGGATTGGTGTCGTCGAAACGCAGGTTGCACTTGCCACCGAACTCCCGCGCCAGTCCGAAGTTCAGGCAGATCGACTTGGCGTGGCCGATATGCAGATATCCGTTGGGCTCCGGGGGGAACCGTGTATGGACCCGTCCGCCGAACTTGCCGGTGCTGTTGTCGTCAAGGATGATGTCGCGAATGAAGTTGGAAGGCCGCGGCGCTTCAGTCTCCGCCGCGCCCGTAGCCGGCGAGGGCTCTGTGGACATGAACTCCAGTATAGCGGCGACATGAAATTCCCGGCGCTCCGGATCCGTGCTGACGCTGTGCAACCGCGAGAATACGCGTTAAGATGGATCCCATCTCCAGCTCGAACGGGGGAACCGATGGATCCGATTGTCAACGCCGTCCTGGGAGGCGGGTTCTTGCTGCTTGCTTTCGCAAGCACATTCCTGATGTTTCACTTGTGGGGCTATCCCTACGATCACGAAACGCACGTGTCCTCGGCGCCCGCGGGTCTGATGCGGGTGCACCGGCTCATCGGCTACGCCTATTTGGCCATATACGTGTTCCTGATGGCCCAGATGCTGCCCCGCCTGTGGGTCTATCAGATCGAATTTCCGGCGCGGACCGTGGCGCACCTGTCGCTTGGCATGGCGATCGGGGTGATCCTGATCGTGAAGGTCGCGATCGTCCGGTTCTTCAAGCACCTGGAATCGGCGACCGTGCCGTTCCTGGGGATCCTGCTGCTGATCTCGACCACGCTGCTGATGGGCTTGTCGCTGCCCTTCACGCTCCACGAGGAGTACCTGATGCGGACGGCATTTGGCGGCCAGTCGATCCTCGAAAAGGAGAGCCTGGACCGGGTGCGCAAGCACCTGGAGACCGCCGGGCTGACGCAACAGCTTACCCGGAACGCGCTCGCCACGCCGCGAGGGCTTCGCCACGGACGCTCGGTTCTGTCGAGGAAGTGTGTCCTGTGCCACGATCTGCGCACGATCCTGGCCCGGCCGCACACACCCGAAGCCTGGCGCCAGATTGTCGAACGTATGGCGGACCGGTCGGCGTTGTTTGAGCCGATCCCGAACGAGGAGCAGTGGGCCGTAACGGCGTACTTGATCGCGATCTCGCCGGATCTGCAGAGTTCCGTCAAACGCCTCCGCGCCGAGGAGATCAAGGCAGAAAAGGCGCAGGAGGCGGTTCGCAAGCCTCCCGTGTCCCGCGCGGCGCCGGTCAAGGCCGCCGCGGCCCAGGCTCCCGCCGTGCCGGCAGTGGACCCGGAAGCGGACCGCCGGATCTATGAAGCCAAGTGCGCCCTCTGCCATCCGTTGTCGATTGTCGAAAAGGCGCGGCCCACATCCGAAGAAGACGCGCGGGCGGTGGTCGCGCGGATGGTGAAGAACGGCATGCGGCTCCCGGAGCCGGAGATCGAAGCCGTGGTCCGGCACTTGACGCCGAAAAAGTAGCCGCTAGGCGAGAATCTCTTTGACGATGTTCCCGTGGACGTCGGTCAGCCGGAAGTCCCGCCCGGCGTACCGGTAGGTCAGCTTGGTATGATCGAATCCCAGCCGGTCCAGGATCGTCGCGTGGAGATCGTGGACATGGGTCCGTTTCTCCACAGCCTTGAACCCGAAATCATCAGTGGCGCCGTGCACGGTTCCGCCCTTGATACCGCCGCCCGCGAGCAGCGCCGTCCATCCGTGGACATTGTGGTCGCGCCCGTTGCCGAGCTTTTCCAGCCCCGAGTTCTGGATCATTGGCGTCCGGCCGAACTCGCCGCTGATGAGGATCAGCGTCTCATCAAACAGCCCGCGCGACTTGAGATCGTCCACCAACGCCGCGACAGGAGCGTCGGTGTTCCGCGCCAGCTTGGCGTGGACCCGGATGTCGTCGTGGTTGTCCCACGGCTGGCCGTTGCCCCAGAATACCTGGACCATCCGGACGCCGCGCTCGATCAACCGCAACGAGAGCAGGCACCCGCGGCCAAAATCGGAATCGCCATACCGCGCGCGGACATGTTCGGGCTCTTTGCGGATGTCGAACGCGTCGGTGGCTTCGGCCTGCAGCCGGAACGCCGCTTCCATCGACTGAACCGCCGCTTCGAGACCCGGCTGATGCCCGCCCGCGCGGTTCAGGTATCCCTGGTTCAACCGCGCCAGCAGGGCGAGCTGCTTGCGCTGCTCGGCAGGTTCCGTACCGCTCGCGTTGCGCAAGTTCGGGATCAGCTTTTCGGGTTCCAACGCCTGATTCATGATGTGGGTACCGTTGTAGCTCGACGGGAGGAATCCTGAGCTCCACAGCGACGACCCGAGCACCGGGAACCCGGGGCACAGCACGATGAATCCGGGCAGGTTCTGGTTCTCCGAGCCCAAGCCGTAGGTGATCCACGATCCCAGGGATGGCCGCCCGGCCAACTGGTGTCCGCAACTCAGCAACTGCAGCGACGGACCGTGATTGCCGTTGTTGGTCCACATCGAGCGGATCAAAGCGAAGTCGTCAATCCGCTTGCCGACCTCCGGGAAGATTTCGCTCACTTCGATGCCGCTCTGTCCGTGCTTCTTGAAGCTCCAGGGCGACCGCATCAGGTTCCCCGACGCACGGTCGGTCTTGATCTTCGGACCGGGCATCGGCTCGCCGTCATGCTTGATCAGTGCGGGCTTGGGGTCGAACGTGTCCACCTGCGACATGCCGCCGTTGGTGAACAGGAAAATCACGTGCTTGGCGCGGGGCGCGAAGTGAGGGCTGCGCACCGCGAGCGGCGCTTTGGTGTCCTTCGCCTCCAGAACTCCGCGCAGACCGAGCATGCCGAATCCGGCGCCCATAGATTGAAGAAGCAGGTCGCGTCTGTTGATCATTGCAATTCAGCCACTGCCAGTATTCTAATCCAAATCCGGCCGCCGCACTACACTATGTTTATGTGGAGCCTCGCTCTACTTCCGCTCGCCTTCCAGGCCGCGCCGCCCGGGGATCAGATCCGGAAGACTCTCGTCCGCGTGTCGGAGGAAGCAGAAGCCTTCTATCAAGCCGCCCCTCGAGTGGTGTCGCGCGAAAAGCTCTCGCACAAAGGCCGCCGCACGCCGAAGCGCTTCCAGGCGCGTCCGGGGGCCTCCGCCGCCGACATTCCGGCCGCCGGATATCATCAGCGCGAGCTTGTCTCCGAGTTCGGATTCGGATTCTTCCGGGACTCGCCAGACGACCTGCGTGAGTTCCGCCAGGTGGTGGAAGTGAACGGCCGCCCGGTGGTCAAGCCGGAAAAGGCGCGCCAGACCCTGGCCTTCAACATGACCTCGGAGAACGACCGCAGCCGCAAAAAGATGCTCGAGGATTTCGAAAAGCACGGGCTGATCGGCGCGGCATCGGATCTGTCACAGGCGATCCTTCTGTTCCGCCGCGGTAAGCTGGAACAACTGGAGTTCAGCTACGTGCGCAGCGACGTGGCGGGCGTTGACGCCGCGCTCGTCTACCGGTACAAGCAGACCTCGGGCGACGGGATGCGCGTGTACGACGACAAGGCGCTCCAGCGTCCGAAGATGGAGGGCGAGTTGTGGGTCCGGCGGCGGGACTCCGTGCCGTTGCGGATCACCTTCGACATCCTGACGGAGGAATATAAACAACCGGTCAAGCATTGGGCCGAGGTGGACTACGAGCCGAGCCGGATGCACGGGATCCTGCTGCCGGGCCGGGTCCGCTACCGGCGGTGGCTGAAGGACGAGTTGATGGTCGAGAACACCGCCGTCTACTCGGGCTACCGGATGTTCAAGGTCGAGGCCGGGATTACGTTCACTCCCGCCGAGGAAGTGAAGCCCCAGCCGTGAGCACACCGGTCATTTATCTGCATGGATTCGCATCGAGTCCGGCGTCGAAGAAGGCGCAATATTTCCTTGGCAGGTTTGGGCCGGACCGGTTCTCGATCCCGGACCTGGTGGGCGAGGACTTCTTCGGAATGACCATCACCAGCCAGTTGCGGGTTCTGGAAGGGGCGGCGGCCGGCGGTCCGGTGGATCTGATGGGGTCGAGCATGGGCGGATACCTGGCGGCTCTGTTCGCGGCGGCGAATCCGGGACTGGTGCGGCGGCTGGTGCTGCTCGCTCCCGCGTTCGATTTCACCAACCGGTGGGCGGGAGCGCTCGGCGGGGACACCGTGCGCCAGTGGCGCGAGACAGGGCGGATGGCGGTGTTCCATTACGGATGGAAGCGCACCGTCGAAGTCGGCTACGGGCTGTATGAGGATTCGCTCCGCTATCCGCCGTTTCCGGACGTGCACCAGCCCGCCCTGATTTTCCATGGCACGCGCGACAACGTGATTCCGCACACGCTCAGCCGGGAGTTCGCGCGTTTACACTCGCAGGTGGAACTTCACGAGGTGGACTCGGACCACGAGCTGATCGACGCTCTCGAACTGATTTGGGAACATTCGGAGCCCTTCCTGCGATGATACTTGCGATGGTGGTACTGGCCGTTTTCCGGGAGGAGGTCATCCCGCTGGGGGACTGGCGCGCGGATCCACGGGGTGGGGTCTTTGTTGAGTTCGACCGTCCGGCCCGGATCGCCGGGAAGCACGCGCGCCTGGAGACGCCTTCCAGGGTGGAACTAAGACTCAATAGCGAGACGATACCGGGGGCGCCGGCGCGGTCCTACAGCGGAATCGGGGATTCGCTCGGGGTTCGGAACCGGCTGTGGTGCGCGTCGGACCCGGGTCCGGCGAGACTGATCCTGACGCCGCGCGTCTTCATTTCAGAGGCCGTTGTTCAGGCGGGTGAAGCGGAATTGACGGCGGACGTGACGGTCCGCAACACTTTGGACAACACGGTGAATGTGATCGTCGAGGTCCGCAAGCCGGGCACCCCGGAGGGTCCGTCGGCGGTGGCCACCATCGGACCAGGGGTCACCCAAACAGTGGAAGTGAGGGGTAAACTAGAAGGCGTCAGGTCTGGTGAGCCTCTGGAGATCTGGGTGGAAAAGGACGAAGAAGCGATGGAAGGCGCCTACCGCTATGTAGGGCTCTTCAACGCCACCTCGGGTACCGGGAAGCGGTAGGAACTGTTAACTCTCTATGAAATTTGGAAGCGCGTTTCGTTTTCCCTTCAACTGGATATCCGCTTCACTC
>Ga0194132_10000729_pt1 | contig 66902 bp, 51 predicted proteins | sample TA2KigOf80mmetaG_FD_148612 | JGI IMG/M metagenome (GOLD analysis project Ga0194132, IMG submission 148612) | Freshwater microbial communities from Lake Tanganyika, Tanzania - TA2015054 Kigoma Offshore 80m | ecosystem: Environmental > Aquatic > Freshwater > Lake | place: Tanzania: Lake...
GGCGCATCCTCACGCAACATCGAGCGCCTCTGGTCCTTCTTCGTCCAAGCTCTCGACCACTTCTCTCCCGACGAACGCCTCCACTACCTCCAACACTGCGGCTACGCGACAGATGCTTGAGAGAGGGACTAAGGTGCTGCGGAGTGGTTTTCAACATCCGGGAGAATCGTCCTCACGCTTTTGAGAATGCGGCCTTTGGGGGGCTCGATCATCCCTTGTTGCATGAGGTTGGCGACCATGGCTCGACCTTGTTGGAGATGTGGTTGCAGCAGCTTCCATTGCCGTTCATCCATGAGCGGCTTCAGTTTGGTGTCGGGTAGTTTCGCGAGGCTGTAATACACGTAGTATTGGTCGTACTGTCCGAAGGTCAGCGGCGGTTGCGTCTCCTCGATGAGGAGCTTGAAGATCGTCTCGTGTTGTTCGTGACGCAGACCGAGGGTGTTGGACAGATTGTGCAAGGCAACCTCGGCAGCGGCTTGGTAGCGGAAGCGGCGACGATCATCGAGGACGACCTGATATTTCTCTTGTTGCTCGCGCGTGAGCGTGTTGCGGACCGTCTTGGCGAAGAATGAGGAGTCACCGAACAGGCCCCTCTGCTGTTTCTGTTGCAGCGGATTGATCTCCTGCCAGATTTGGTTGAAAGCGTTCTGATCATTTCGCACTTTGAGAAACTTCTTGCGAACAACCTCGACCTCTTCGAAGAACTGCTGCATATCGCCGCGTGCCGCGAGCGAGAGCTTCTTCGATTGAGCCTCCGTCAGATTGCAGACTCGCCGCAATTCCGCGAGCTTTATTTTCACGCTCGACTCAATCCGAGCTTTGCCAGCGGCCGCATTGTTACTCCCCTGGAAGATCCATTGGTCGAAATGTTCTTCTGGGATGAAGAACCTGTTGTTGACCTGAGCCGCTGCGGCCGGAGGATCGTCGTCGTCCTCGTCGGCCGCAAAGGCGAACGAAGCCAAGAGGAGGATCGGCAACGCCAGCAGGTGAAGCCAACGCGGGCCTCTCTGGGTTGAGTCTTCTGATTGGTTTCTTGGCAACACGAGCCACCTCGGTTTCCTGGTCGTCTTCCGTTCATTTCATCGGTGCGTCGGCTTTGGCGGGTTCGACGCCCCACCAGCCGTCGTCTGCTTCGACGATGCCGCCGCCGTAGTAGCCAAATTCGATTTTTTGCAGGCCGCTCCAGACCGACTTTTGATCGGCATCGAGATGCGTCGCGATATGTTGGTCTGGAACCACTGGAAAGTACTGGTCGCCGTAGATCGACAGCATCAGCCATTGCTCCCACTTGTCTTGCCATCCGGCAGTGATTGACTCCGTGATCTTGTCTCGCTGTTGTGCGCTCAGACACAGGGTGCCGTCGAGACGAGCGACAACGCCTTGGATGGCGGCTCGTTTGCGAAGGGCGGTGCGCTGAGCCACCTCGGTTTTGTACTTCGCCATTTGTCCGGGAGTCAGCGTGTCCTGCAACACCTTTGTGATGGATTCGCGAATGGTCTGCTGAGGATTCGGCTGCTGGTTTTGCGCTCGCGATCCGTCACGCATCATGCCTCCCTGAAATTCAGCCATCTTGGTAGCGGCCTCTTTCAGAGTCGCTTCGCTAGCCGTTTTGATCTTTGGACGTTGTTCCGGAGTCAGGTCGCAGACTTGTCGAATGAAGTTGAGCTCGGTGGTGAGGATCGGCCGGTACTGCTGCGTAAACTGTGGAATCCACTGTTGAAGCTGCGCATCAATTTGCGCGTCGCGTGCATCGACCTCCTTCTTGGCTTCGGCTGGCTTGTCGGCTTTCGGTTCTGCTTTGTCTGGCTTGGCATCGACGGCTTTTTTGGCGGCAGGTTTCGGCTCGTCGGCATGGCTGCGAATGGGCGCGAGCGTGATTGCCAGTGCCGCGACAAGGATTCTGTGGCGATGTGTGGGTGTCATGGCTGTGGGTTCTCTTTACCTCGTGCTGATGTAGACGAAGGTCTTTCCGTCGCGGGACCAACTGACTCCGACATTGTTGCGGTTGGCGGGTTGTTTGGCGTAGCGCTCGGACGGTTTTCCGTTCTCGCCATCGGGGTCGATCATATGGATTTGTGATTTCGAGGCTCCGGCCGGCGTGCGCGGGAACATCAGCCGTTTATCGGCGAGCCACGCGATGTCCGTGGCAACATCCTTGGCGTCACAGAGCACTCGCAGCTTCGGATCGTTGCCCGTCGTGTGGACGATGCCGATCTCTCTACCGCCATCCGCGCGACGCCCTTTGAAGCAGATTCTTTGTGAATCGGGGGACCACGCAAAATTGTGCTCGATGTACCGATAGGGAGTTTTGCCTTCGCCGAAGAGGGAGCGTTTCTCGTTGGAGGCGACGTCGCGAATGACGAAGTTGATGCCGTTGATGACGTAAGCAAACTGCTTCCCATCGGGCGAGAACTCAATCGCCCAGCCTTGCGGGTCGATCGATTCCTCTTCCGAATCCAGTTCGAAATCGCGAACGAACACTCCCTGGTTGTACTTCGAATAAGCGACGCGGCGACTGTCGGACGACCAGTGCGGACTGCAGCCGATGCCGAAATCTCGCACCTCGTCGGTTTCCAAGCTGGCGATCAACAGGTGCGAGGCGATGTTGTTCTCGCCGCGCTTCCAACCATCGACAGCCACCCACTTCCCGTCGGGCGAAATCTCTGGCGAGAAGATGTTCGGGTAATCGGGGATCGTGATCGCCAGCACTCGGCCGTCGGCGAACCGCACGCGGATTTCGTTGGGAGGCAGGCGAGTCGTCGTAAACGGGAACTCGGTAAGTGTCAGCGACTGATCCTGATCCACATCTAGCCGCCGGAAGTACTCGGCGCTCAGGGCGGCGAGGGCGATTCCTGGATGAAAGCGAAACTCGGCCGCTTGCAACAGTCCGTCGTCGTTGGCGTCCTGAGCATGTTGCCAAGGAGCCAAAACATTCGCCAGCGGAGCCAGTTGAAACTCGCGCAGCGACAGCGCGCCGTCGCGATCGTCGTCGAAACCGGGAAACATGCAGGCCGCGATCGGCTGTTGGTCGGCGGTCATCTTTTCTAATTCTTTCGGAGTCAACCGGCCGTTCAAATCAGCATCGAATTGCAGAAATGTTCCGACCGGATCGGTGCGATGATCGCTCTTGGCGAACTCCGCCCAGTTGATTTTGCCGTCACCATTCTGATCGGTCGTGGCGATCCACCGCTGCTTGGCCGCATCGTCCAACGGGCCGAGCGCTCGCGAGTAAACCTCAACCCCGACAAAGCCCTCGGCATCGAGTGTGAAATTGCGAAAGACCCGCCAATCGATCACGCGACCGGTTGGCTCGCGCAACAGATGACCCTCGGGAGTCCGCACGCCAAACGCGACGTCCAAAACGCGAGCCGCCTCTTGCCGAGAGAGCAGCCCATCTCGATTCAGGTCCCAATCCGCAAACCCCGCCGCTTCCAATCCACGGACCTGAGCCGCCACATCACCCTCTTTGAACTCCTCCGCCGACAGCGAGTCATCTCCAGTCTTGTCCCAAGCCTTCCACTCCTTCGCCAACTGAGCCATCGCTTTTTCCGACAAGCCGATCACCGGATCAGGCAACTTCCCACGCAGTTCATCGGCCTGCCCGATCGGGACCGTGACAAACTCCGCCTGAGTCATCCTCCCATCACCATCAAAATCAAAGACCTTGAACTCCCGCTGCAACACGGCCTTTTCGCGCCCCACCCGCTTTAAATACTCCGCCTCAGTGAGCACCGCATCACCGTTTGCATCGCACGCCTTGAACTCAGCAACAATCGCATCTTCGGCCTGTGACGCCGATTCAGACAAAAGAACCGACAAAAACAACGCGGAGATGAACACGCAGAGACGAATCGAGACCGTATTCATCGTTCTGCTCCTATCTTTCTGTCAGCCAATTCCGCAGCGCACCACACAACTCAAACAGCACACCGCCAGCAAAAGTTGCCTGAGCGATAAGCGATGGGCGACCACATTTGTAATCGCCGCGCGATCCTCGGCGAAAGCATCGCTACCGCTTTGAGTGGCTATCGAGTTCGGCGCGGGTCCATGTTGCACGAGCACATCCACAATTACTTGCGGCAACGCTTCACCGATCATTGCACCCCGCCCACGCAAATTGCAGCCGACACGGACACGCTCAAGCTGTTTCCGTTTGCTGAAGGCCGCAACCAGACGACTCGCAGTGCCGACGCCATCTGAACGGGCGAGAACGTCAACACCACCTGGCAATGCATCGGGCCATGACGGTGGCGAGTCGTGGCTTCAGGTCAGCACGCGGCGCATGCAAGTGGTTGGTGTGACCGAACGATTCACACGCGGCCTTCGCCGATGTGCGATTCCATACCCGTCGTCAACGCGCCACCGACCGACGCTTTTGCGAATGGCCACTTGCAGTTCATCGCGATACACGACTTGCCACGGCGCTGAGTTCTTCCGTCGAATCACTCGAATGACATGCCCGCATCGCCGAGCCTCGATGGCAATCTTGCTTCCGGCCCGTCGCCAGGAAGCCGAATCCGCAGAAACCAGCCGCGGCAATCAAAGGAATAACGGCCATCGCACGCATCAGCCACGACATGACATTCATCCTATTCTTTGACCAGATCGTACCGACACAAAGTTACTCTACCAAACTTCAACGATGTGATTGTCGTACGGGCCAGGCAAACAACAGCCACCCATCGGGGCTGGCATGCGAAAGTCCAAAGGCACGCGAGCGTGTCGACTTAGTCTTGGTCATCGCAGCAAGTCGCAGTCTGTTCAAGTTCGTCCAACTGAAATTGTCAGGATAGGGCAATCGCGTCGGTCTTCTTTCCAGCGGCCTGCGTTTTATGTCTCGGTTCGGCAGTAAACTGCGACTATCAGGAGCGACGACGATGCGACAAACATCGGCTCACTCGTGCTCATTGTCGTGCTGACCTCACCGGCTTTAGCCCAGCAGCAGGAGGGGCCGCCTACTCTTCAGCAACTCTGGAGCCGCGGCCGCGCGGAAGGCAATGGGCCGGTGAAGCTCTCACGCTTACCGCTGCGGGAGGCGGACATTGGCTCGATCGGCCCGCTGGGGATGATGGTGCACGGGCATGTCGCGCCTATCACTCCGTTTTTCGCCGTAGCGTCCGTTGCCAGGTAAGCACAAATCCAGGTCGCCAGCGTTATCGAAGCGAAACAGCTCCATACCGCCTCGCAGCGATTCCAAAATGGCAACCTCTCCTGCCTCACTCCCACTACAGTAAGTGAATGTCACGCCCGATTGCTCCGTGACCTCTTCGAATTGAATGGCTGTCACCATCGTCGAACCGCCGGTGAAAGTTGACTTACCCGGTTTGATGTCAATGTCTCCTGGCGGATGACTCGGCAATCTCCCGTTCGAACATCCCAGCTCGGCGAACAGCCGCCATGTTGTCCACAGGGATGCTCGCAATAGGCGGTTTTAAGCCACGTGCTCAGTCTCGATACGGGAAGCTAGCGCGCGAGAATGGCATGCACCTGGCGGATTAGGAATCGCGAAGAGAGTAGATTCCTCCATCAACGCGACCCTCAATCGTGATTGGGACCAGGTGACACATGGTTTTGAACTGCTTCACTCGACAAGCAGGCATTCGCGGCGCGGCGCCACATTTGTGCAAGGTCTTGCTTGCCCAGCTTGTCACAGGTGTCCGCCAATTCATAGCGAATCTGTGCATCGCGAGGATTCTGAATCGCCTTGATGTTCAATTCCGTGAGGCTCTCCTTGAGAGCCAATAGCTGGCTGCGTTTCTCATTGGCAACTCTTGCTTCTTCATGCTTGCCAAGTTTGACGAGGGCTTGTCCGAAAATGTAATAGGCATCAATGTTGGCTGGGTCTGACGCCACAATCTCTCGAAGGATTGGTTCGGCCTTTTCTAAGTCACCGGACTCCAGGGCGAACCGGGATCGGGTGAGTGCGACTGCGTTATTCCTCGTACCGCCTTCCTCTGCGTCATTGAGATGTTTGACAGCCAATTCTTGATCGCCGAGAGCCCAGTATGCCTGTGCGAGAGAGTGACTCATGATCGGTGACCGAACGAGCGAACCTTCGATGAGCGAGATCGTCTCGGAATACTCATGCTCGTCAACGAGCGCCGCAGCTAATTCTTCGACAATTTCGAACCGCACATCTTTGGGAGGATTCAATTTCAACGCCTGCCGAAAATGTGAAATCGCCTGTTTGTTGCGCTCAAAATCCCTGGACATCATCCCAAGCATACGATGTGGCGAAAAATCCTGTGACCTCAGAGAGATCAGTCGAGTTGCTATGTCAGTCGCCTGGTCATATGCGCCGAGGTCGTAGTAAACGGCAACCAGCCATCGTAGACCAAGGTCCGACTCGGGATTCAGTGAGGTTAATTGTCGAAACGCGACTTCCGCCTCAAGGTATCGGTGCAGGCGATAATAGCACTCCCCCGCCACCAACAACGATTTCTCGCGGTGCTGGTCGCCGGGCAAATATGACAAGTGCCTTAACGCCAACTCTGGCATCCCCATCCGCACGTCGATGGCCGCTCGAAGCAACCGCGTTTCAGAGGAATCCGGCCGTAGCCGCTGTAGAATCCGCAATTGCGAGATTGCCTCGGTCGTAGAACCACGCTGCAAATATTGCCAAGCGACCAAGAATGGCTCTTGTGTGGCTGCGCGCCAGCCGTACCAGCCGAAACAAGAAAAAACAAACAACGTCGCAAGCGATAGAGCTACCTGAATTTTGCGACGCATCTGACACCCCCAAGAGTAACAGCATGCGATCTAACGCACATTCATCGAAGGATCAACGCAGGCTTGGGTTTCAGATCGAGACCGTATCATTGGGCCCAACTGTATGCCGCGAAGCAGCATTCCAAAGTGCATCCAGGCAATTCGTTTGCTTGTCTGCTTCAGGGAAGTCTCTCTGGCGGATACAGTGACACTTTGCGAAGTGCAGGGACAATTCTTTTCGCCTCGCCATCCGGGCCATTGAATCGGCCAATTAATGCCAAGCGATCTCAGATTTGGACCGATGCGCTTCAGCACCTGGCAAGTCAGGTTCAGAAGGCCTGTCGTGGCCTGTTGTCTGAATTGGTTCTGAAGCAACCGTAGAAAACTCGAGCGGATAAGTGACGTGTCAGCCACGACAGCTCATAGAAAAAGTTCAGCAACGTTGCCAACCCAATTCGGCGCAGTTTCAGCTTGAGAACACCGTGAACCAGCGGCACCCAGCGCATCCAACTTGACGGCCGCAGGTAAAATTGAAATCACTCGTCCAACGAGAAGTTGATTTCGTTCTTTCCAGAAGCACTGACTGTCGCCTTCAAACCTGAGGCTTTCGAGTCAGCGAATTTTGCAGGAAACTCGTTTGCCGAACCCTCAGGAAGTTTCATATTTCCCGACTTGTCCGGGGTTGGATAGCCGGCCATGGGCCCTTTCGACAAGTCCTGCCCAGTTGCCTTTGCCGGGTCACTGGTCGCGTTCTGAGTTGCAAACTTGGTGATCACAACCTGATGCTCTCCGGCCACTGCGCCATCTTTGAAGTTGTATGTGGTCAGCCAGTACTTACCGTTGTCATCGGTCTTCCCACTTGCCGATCGAGGAGCATTCTCTGATGAAAAAGTCACTGCCACTCCGGCAACGGGCTTACCGTTCAAAGTGACCGTGCCTGTTACCGGATAGACAGCCGGCCGATCATCAACTCCTCCGGAGCAGCCAGCGACACACACGGATCCCAAAAACAACGCCAGCGTTGAACCAAGAATCGCCCGCATTTCAATTCCTCTGCTTTTGAACAAAATCGAAACAACAATCGATCTTTAACCCGAAGCAGAAGGGGTACCAACCACCCGACTGCTCAGCCAGTGATGACCAATTGGTGTTGAGGGCGATCAGAGTATCTCAGCGACCAATGCCCGTCCATGGTAATTGTTCGACCCCAGCGCACAAGCAGTTGTGCCGAACTAGAGGCTAAAAATTGGAGACCGCCGTGCCATCCCGGCGATCGCCAAGTTGTTGATACGTTCGGTATGTGATGTTCTCTGAAAGGAATCGAACCGCACCGTCGCAAAATACAAAATGTGCTCCACCCTTATGCCGCGACTTGAAGCCTTGGCTAGTGGTCCAGTTTTGCCAGTGATTGCAATGGGTTGCCGGTCCATTTGCGCTGCCAACTGCATCGCTCCACCCGGACTCATAGACACATTTGATGGGATAGTTGAGCGGAGCGGTCGTAGCGATCCACGGAGCATTCCAGTGGTACCAACCATTTCGACTGTGGTCGCCACAATTCGGGACGATTTCGCCCATCATGATCACTTGGGAACCGCCGTCTGAGATTTGAGAGATTTTTGCACCGAAGTTGATACGCGAGAACACTCCAGAGGTGTCACTTGGGTTTTGAGTGTTTCCGTGTCCGGCGCCGCCACCACCAAACAGATTCCCAGGTGCACTCGGAGCGGCGGGGCCGTAAATCGCCCTATTAGCAAGATCGTTGCAAACCCCGCCGAATAAATTATCCATCCGCTGGTTACCCATGCTCCCCGCGTAATTCGTTTTCATCCGGTCGCCACCATCGCTGTTGTTGGGGTTGGGATCGGTTGGGCAAATGTAAGCGGGTATCAGGTAATTTCGGAATTTTTTGCCACTGCGCGGTTGATCGTCAATTCGCGGTCTTCCTGCGGGATCACTCGCCGGATTTTTAAAGTCAATCTGCTTGTACAAAGGGCCTTGATCGACGTACGGCAACAGATGGACCAAATAGGTCCCTTTCTCGTGCTCCCACCAAGTCTGCGGGCCATTAACTTCGAAAATGGTACATGGATACTGTTTGGCCGAGTCTTCGTAGTTAGCCACAGCCAATCCCAACTGCTTCAGGTTGTTCTTACACGTTGACCGTCGGGCGGCTTCACGGGCCTGTTGCACCGCTGGTAGCAGAAGGGCGATTAGAACTGCGATGATGGCGATCACGACCAGCAACTCGATTAGTGTAAAAGCCCGGGGATTTCGCGGTCGAGCACGGTGAAGCATCATGTGAGTTCTCCTAAGAAAACTAAGAGGGAGGAAACGGGTGCATGCATCGAAAAAATCAGGGCAAGTTTCAACGCCGATCGCGGAGATGCTAGAATTTGAATCGGCAAATTGCGATTCCAAATCGACAAAGAATTCAGGTTGCCTTCAGGTTGCTGAAGTTCAGGAAATTGGCAAAACCTCATTGGACTCGCAGGACATCTAATTCAGCGAGTTTGACCTCGAAAAACAAAAAATCTGCTTTTTTTGCGTCAAACTCATGTTTCGCATTTCGACCGCGTTACCGTGCAGTTTCGGCGATGGGGTCACCAAAGTTGCAACCGAACCAATGACGCCTGAAGAATTTACGGTAGTCTTTTCGGTTTTTGAATGACCGAAAATCGTTCCACCCGACCCAGGATCAAGGACCACTGCTCCACTTACGGGGCATGGTGGAGACGATGGCCTCGGAACGTGGAATCGAGTAATCCGTTCTGAAAGGAAAGATCGTACGATTCAATGGCATTGCAATGAGCGACGTTGCAACTCTTTTGCGATTCAAACCTCCGCGTGAATGGGCTGGCATGGTGTCACTCGAATCATCAGTGGCTCAATCAGAATGATCCGAGAAATCCCATGCTTCAAACAATTCCCCATCGATCGCAACGATGGCTCTTTCGTATGGCGCTCTGCAGTTGCGCTTTGATTCTGACTGTCATTGGACTACTGGTCGGTCCTCAAATTGCGAAAACCTGGAAGCTCCAACAATCAGCCAAGTTGCTGCAAGATCGTCGAAATGTCGAAGCCAAGGAGCTCCTTCAGTCATTGCGAACGGCATATCCGCAGGATCCAGTGACCTTGTTGCGTCTGGCTCGAGTCCACCGCCGGCTCGGTGAGTTTGAAAGCATGTCGGCAATATTGCGTGAGGCCGCAAAGCAGAAGGCGCCGGTCAAGGCCATCGAATTGGAAACAACACTCGCAAAAGCGCAGGTTGGCAATGTGAATGAGGTAGTCCGGGACCTGTCGAAGCTACTTGTCGATCCGGGAGACGACGGACCGGATATTTGCGAAGCCTACGCCAACGGATACTTCTTGCTCAACAAGATCGATTTCGCATTTCGCATCATTGAGGCTTGGAAGGCGGATTTTCCGCGCGATCCCCAACCGTACCTGTTCGCGGGAGTCTACTTTGAGCAAATCGGAATCTCATCGAAATCGATACCCGCCTTGAGGCGTGCTTTGGAGTTGGCGCCGCATCGGACCGAAATCCGCGTTCGTCTTGCAAAACAGCTGTGCGATACACAAGAGGCGGAGCAATCCATGGTGGAAGCAAATGCGGTGTTGCGAGCGGATCCGACCAACGAAGCTGCGAAAGTCATTCGGGCAAAGTGCTTGAACGTTTCCGGAAAATCCGCCGACGCCATTCAGGTTCTGGAGGAGGTTCTGTCAACGAATCCTCAATATGTAGATGCACTGGTGGCCCTCGGACAATTGCTGATTGAAACCCGACAATTTGAATCGGCGGTGCGCTCTTTGACTCGCGCCGTCGAAATCAGGCCGTTTGATTCTGGAATTCGATACGCGTTCGCCAACGCTCTTGTCGGCGCAGGCGCACAAGACGAAGCCAAGCGGCATTTTCAGATTGTCTCTGAAGCGAAGCAGCAACTTGCGATGGTTAATCAACTCAAAGACTCTGTCAGCAAGACCCCGAATTCTGCGGATCTTCGATACGAAATTGGATGGCGACTTCTCAAGTTTGACGATCCGTCTCAAGGAGAAATGTGGTTGCGGGGCGCGCTCGAGGTTGCACCTGATCACGAAAAATCCAGAGCCGCGCTCATTGAATACTACAAGTCGACAGGAAAGACCGACCTGGTGAGGCTGTACTCTGCGAATCAAAAGTCCCAGGACTGAGGGGGCACGTTGGATTCATGTTCCGACTGCGATTCCAAGAGCATCGAAAGCAAGCCCTGGATTTTCATCGGAATAAAGGCTTGTTGACGACGGTTGAAAATGGTGACAGTGGTCGGCTGAATCTGGTGGCGCTGGATTGTTGAGGGACTCCTGTGGGTTGCGGTTGGGGTTCGACGATCGGAGTTGCCGCAGCGGGAGCAGCCGGTGGTATATTGGGGTGGTTATTGGGAAGTGTGTCTGCGAATTTGCAAGGAGCGGCCACCAGCCCGCTTCCGAGCATTTTCACTGGCCATCCAATTTCCAATGAAAGGATTTCTCATAAATCGACGCGTTGAATTGTTTGCTCGTGGGCTTGTGGTCGCGATCGTGTCTCACACACTTTGGTTTGCAGACTCGCGAGTGTTTGCGCAGGGAGACTACTCGCCCGTCAGCGAAGACAATGTCATCGCGATTAAGTTCAACCATTACTTCATTGGCGAACCGCAGTATGTGTTCGCGATTAGCGACGAGCCTCGTGGCGCGTCACCAGTTGCCACCGAAAAAGCCGCCGACGAATACGGGCTGGCCGTCGGCAAGAAGATGCCGGTCCATGTGGTGGACTTCGTCAATGGCAAATACAGGCACGGTTGTCCATCCGTGATCATTTCGAATGGGAAGTCGCGAGGCATCATCGTCTGGACCCGTACGGATGCCGCAGCAATGAAACGGCTCGCAGTGGCATTGGATGCGATCGGGGTCGATGGTGAGAAACTACGCGCCTTCGTTGTCGCCTATGACGTCGCTTCTACGGATCTCAAGAACAACAACGAAACCTGGAGCAACCTCAAGCATGTCATCGTCGGCAAGGGACGCAGCGACGCAAAGGACCAATTCGAGAAGCGAGGCGTGGATGCCAAAGTGCAGATGCTCGTATTCTTCCTCGACCGCAAAGACATCCAAGCGATGCGGAGCTTTGGCGCGGAGGAATTGACCGATGCCAAGATCGCCGAAATCGCCGCCGACGCCGCAAAGTTCGCCGCCGGGGATGCCGTTCGGAAGGATTGAGCATCGGTCGGACAAGTCGCTTGGGAAGCAACGACGTGAACGCGGACCTCGGGCGACAGGTTGATCAGACAAACGATGCCAGTCGGTGTTCGTCCCACGAGCACAGTTTGCATCGCGCGGCGACGAGTCACTCGCGCCGCTTCCGTGTGATCCTTCTCTGCTACCTGATTTCGTTTTCGCTGCCCGCGCTCAAGACCAGCGGCAACTTTGGAACGCTTTGGGGCATCCAAGCGTTTGCGGGATCAGCGCTCGCCCTGTTCGATCTGTATCCGTACTGGTTGGCTAACCCGGCGTTATGGTTGGGACTGTATTTCTTCCACCATGGTCGTTGGCGGATCGCGGCGAGCTGCGGTCTCGTCGCAACGTTGCTCGCGCTCAGCGTGCCCGTCATCCAGCGCTGGGAGGTTCAACTCCGACCGCCACCACCCGACCTCAGCTCGACACTTCTGCCCGGCTATTACGTCTGGCTCGCGAGCTCAGTGCTGCTTGCGTTCTGGTCGATCCGCCTGTGGTTGGCTGACGGCCGTTCGGATGACGCAGTCGCTGGTGATGATTTGCTTGGGGCAACCAACTCCCGACAGGCGACGGTGCCACTCGAACCTGTTCCCTTATCACCTTCCCGGTTGAATGGTTAGCGGTTCGCGAAACTCGCGCTCAACGGCTGCAGGATTCTTACGTAGTGCGTATAGCTGTCCGAGTCGAAAATGAGCGCTAGCGCGATCGGAATCTGAACGGGCACTGAACGCGGCGGACTGAAGGCTTTTCAGTGACTCATCGAAACGACCCAGCCGCAAATAGAGTTCACCCAGCAAGCGATGGCTCTGGGAGTCTTCTGGATGCTGACGCAGAATCTCAGCGAGCTTGGCAATTGCTTCCGAGTGTTTTCCCAGATTCGCCAGCGTTACCGCCGCCAGCCGCTGTGAATGCAGATCTCCCGGGGCGGCTTCCGCCAGGTTCAGACGCATCGCTTGATAGAATTCATCCGGCCAAACCCGTTCCACTTTTTCTGAAGACGACAGCACCGAACCAGACAGCTCCTGTATGGTCAACCAACAGACCAATCCCACCAACGGCAACCACTTCAACAAGTGGAACGAATTCATTTTCCACAAAGGGTGAGCTTGGACGGCTGCTCGTTGAGCGTCCACAAGGCCCAGGCCCGCACGGGTAGAAGCCTCGCGAACTTTCCAGATAAAGCCGTCGAAGTAAAAGTGCAGGATCGTGGAGGCCCAGACGATCCCCAACAAAGTGCTTTTGATCGTTTCATGATCGGCGAGGACGGACGCTAGCTTGATTGTGCCATACGCGAAAATCAGCCCTAGGTACAAGAGAATCATCCAGACACTGCCACGGAACAGGAAGCGCAATACGTTTCCGACCCGCGAATTGCCTTCGACCCTGCGGCGATTAAAAAGCCAGACGATGGCCAGGTACTGCACGTCATGAAATACCTCGAACATGGTGATGCCAAGAACGAGATTCTCGATTCCCACCATGCAATACCACCAGAAGCCGATACCGCTCGCCAGAATCAGCAGTTTGACGTGACTCTGACGGTAACCACGTCGCATTTGCACGATGTAGTTGCTGCCGAAACCAACCAGTACGACGACCGTCGCGACAACCCCGATTCTCCGAATAAGTACGATCTGCTCAGGCTCAAACAGCGGTCCGCCGGATGCGTACCAGCTACTCAAAACGTTGGCTAATTGGCCGTGTGAATACAGCACCGCCAGGCCGAAGCCAAACAGGCACAACAGCCAGTCCCAATAGGCGGTGATCGCAGCGGTCGAACCGGCCTTGGCATCGTAGATTCTCGCAAATCCGTAGACTTGCATCATTCCGTGCCAGTAGCCCCAGACGGCCAGCACCAAAACCATCGCATTCAGATGTTGTTGCGAAAAGTAAATGCAGGAGACCAACAAAACGAGGGGAGCGAAAATGAACCTCCCGCGAAACCGCTGAAACAACTCCCGGTCACAGTACGCGCGAATCATCCCTGGAAAATGATGTCCCATGGCCCCAAATGCAGCCACGAGCGTTGAAACCACGTCGACGGAGAGAGAATCCAATCCGCTAGAAGTCAGCAGCCAGATGGCCGGGACGATGATGATCGGCGTGAGAACAAACAGGACCAGGTCTGGAAGTCGATTCAGAATCCATTGACTGTTAGGAATCGCAGACGCCGCGCCAGCGGGTGGGTGGGCTGGTTGAGACATGATTGTCCGAGCGGAAACTACAGCGCACTATTTTTGAATTTCGCCGCGTACTAGAGGTTGTCTCGCTGGGCAGGCCAAGTATGGAGTTCGGCTGATGCTGAGGTCAAGAGACAGAAAAAAGGACGCTCTGATGTGAAAAAAAACTACCAGCGATCATCTTAAAACAGTTCAATTGCTGATTCAAAAAGCTTTTAAAGTTCCTGATTCGGGGCCGGGATGAGTTACGGTTTTGTGAAGACCAGTGCAGCAACCAAGAAAAAATTGGAAGGCATGACTCCAATGTCTAATAGCGCTTGTCGCGCAGTGGTTTGGTAACCGAGGTTTCGGTCAACACGTTTCTGAATGTGGGAACGCCGATCGTACAAGCCCCGGATCAGGCACTGGAAATCCTGCGTCGCGCCAGAACCTGCGTCAGCCTCATAATGATCGGCAGCGACGAAGAGACACGCTTTGCCTGGCATGCGCGAAACGCTCGATCGCGTCGACATGCGAGTCCTCTCGTGCCGTCTGATTCACAGTCATTGGCATCTCGTGCCGTGGCCACGCCGGGACGGAGATTTGTCCAAGTTCATAGGCTGGCTGACGCTGACCCACTCGCAGCGGTGCCGCGCTCACTTTCGCACCACAGGCACCGAGCCTCTGTATCAAGGCCGCTTGAAATCCTTTCCCCTGCCAGACGACGAGCACTTCCTGACGGTCTGCCGGTCTGTCGAACGAAACGCAGTGCGTGCCAATCTCGTCAGGCGAGCGGAAGACTGGCTATGGAGACGCCTCTGGCATCAGCAACAACGTGACGAGTTTTCAAAGCGTGCGCTAAGTGCCTGGCCGGTTCCCTGCCCGCATCAAGGGCGGCAGCAGGTCAGCCAGTCGCAGTCCGCATCCGAGGTTGCCAACTTGCGGCGCAGCGTCAATCGGAACGCACCATTCGATGACTCGAACTGAACCAGACAAATCGTCAAACACCTGGGATTAGAGGTCACCACCCGCCCCAGCGACCGACCCAAACAAGCCACAGACCGCAAAAACGGTTCCTGACGCCTTCTTGCTTTTTTGTTCCCGTTTCCCACTAGTTCTGCACTTGGTCAGTGACCTTCCGCCGCGTCTCGTAACATTGAGGGTGGTGTTTCGTTAGCCACATCGCTGGCGGGTTGTGCGAACGTCCCCGGGACGAGTTGTGGTCCGGTTTTGTGTTCGTCGAGGATGCGTTTGAGGTGGTCGGCGTCCATGACTTCGATTTCGAGCAACTCTTTGGTCATGTGTTCCAGCACGTCGCGACGTTCGTTGAGGATGTCCAGCGCAATCGTAGCGGACTCGTCGATCAGTCGGCGGACTTCGAGGTCGATCTCGCGGACGGTGTCTTCGCTGTGGACGGCATCGGAAGTTGTCCCGCTGCCGAGGAACGGCGAGCGGCGGGCTTCGCTGTAGTAGACGCGGCCGAGTTTTTGGCTCATGCCGAATTCAGTGACCATGCGGCGCGCGGTGTCGGTCGCGCGTTGCAAATCGTTCTGCGCGCCGGTTGAGGTTTCTTTGAAGATGATCTGTTCAGCGGCGATGCCACCCAGCAGGACGCAGATGCGATGGTGCAACTCAGATTGTGTGACCAGCGAGCGGTCCCCTTCCGGCCGCTGCATGGTGTAACCGAGTGCTCCGAGACCGCGCGGGATGATCGAGATCTTGTGCACCGGGTCGGTGTGCGGCAGGCTGCACGCGACCAGTGCGTGACCGCACTCGTGATACGCGACGCGGATTTTTTCGTCTTCCGGGATGATTCGCGTTTGCTTTTCGAGTCCGGCGACGACACGGTCAATGCCTTCTTCGAACTCGTGCATTGTGACGAACTTCTTGTCCGCGCGAGCGGCCAGCAGCGCGGCTTCGTTGACGAGATTGGCGAGGTCCGCTCCGACAAAGCCGGGAGTCAACTTGGCCAGTCGCAGCAGATCGACGCTGTCGTCGCATTTGACCTTTTTGGCGTGGACCTTCAGGATCGCCTCGCGGCCGCGGATGTCGGGGCGATCAACCAGGACATGCCGGTCGAAGCGTCCCGGACGAAGCAGAGCGGGGTCGAGCGTTTCGGGCCGGTTGGTCGCGGCCATCACGATCACACTTTGATCGGAACTGAAGCCGTCCATCTCGACGAGCAGCGCGTTAAGCGTTTGATCGCGCTCGTCATGTCCGCCAGGCATGCCGCTGCCACGCACCTTGCCGAGGGCGTCGAGTTCGTCGATGAAGATGATTGCCGGAGAGCGTGTCGCCGCCTGTTGGAACATGTCGCGCACACGCGCCGCTCCGACGCCAACGAACATCTCGACAAAGTCCGATCCACTGAGGCTGAAGAACGGTACGCCCGCCTCACCCGCGACGGCTTTCGCCAGGAGAGTCTTGCCTGTGCCCGGTGGGCCGACCAGCAACACTCCGCGCGGGATGCGTCCGCCGAGAGCTTGATACTTTTGCGGCGTGCGTAGGAACTCGACAACTTCTTTCAGCTCTTCGACCGCTTCGTCAATCCCGGCCACGTCGCTGAAGGTAACTTTGACATCCTCTTGCGCGAACAGTTTGCCACGGCTACGGCTGAATGACATGGCGGCTCCCGGCCCGCCGAGGCGTCGCAGCATGAACAGGAAGAACACCAAAAACAGCACCAGGAACGCGGTGTAGACCATCAACTCCGGCCACGGCGAGATGGGTTTCGAATAGCTGTGTCGGATGTCTTTGGATTCCAGCAGACTCAGCAACCGACCCTGATCCGCCTCGAAGAGTTTCTCGATGGGCACTTGCCAGTGCTTGGCCGACTTAGAAGGCTCGCCGTCTGGGCCATTGGCTTCGGACTGAAACGTGATGTAGCCGCGATCGATCACCAATTCATGAACGTTGAGCTTGCTGTATTTGGGATCGTCCCCTTTGAGCCCTTCCAGGAACTCGCTAAACGAAATCGTCGTGGGGGTTTTCGGCCGCGTCGACCACGAATACGCCAGCGCGGCGAAGACAAAGCCGAGCATCAAGTACCAAAACACGTTTCCCGACGACGGCGATTTCTCGGGCCGCTTCGGGGAATCGGGGGACTTTGACCCAGACGGTGGGGGCGAAGCAGGAGGGGGCGAAGCAGAGTTGGACATGGTGAGCTGCGCGGCAGGCCGAGTCGGCACAACAGGAATCAAAAGTTCTTCCGCAATGTACGCCCCTGCGCGCAAGCCGGTCAACCACGCCTCGACGTCCAGAGATTTCACTTGGTACGTTGCGGTAGCTTCGGCAAGTGTTTCCAGAGATCGAATCGTCCGGCTCTTGATTCGGGTTCTGTCGCCGATTCCGTGTGCGTCGCGAGCCGCGACTCGCCCGGCGGATCATGTGCGATCACTTCCAAGTGATCGAACTGAACGTCGCCCAGTCCGTGCATCGTGATCGTCAGGGCAAACAGTCCATCCTGATAGGCTTCGCGGAGCATTTCAAAGCGTTGCCATTCACGCTTCTCTTGCCAGTGCCATGCACCGGATCGGCCGGTGAAATTGTCACTCAGAGTCACCCCATCGAAGCTGCCGGTGATCGCTGAAGCGACACGGACCCACCCGCTGATGTGCAACACTTGCCCGGCCTGCACGGCGATTGGCGGAGCCGACAACGTGATCAGTGGCGTATCGAGCATGCTGGGCGAATCGTTGTTGGTGTCGGGAGCCACCACGAGTCGCAGGCAACGGCCGTCTCGTCCTGTTGCATTCAGAATCTGGACCGCAGCACGAACTCCGGTCGGCAAAGTTGTCGGTGCGGATTGCCACCCCAACCGCAACAATGTTGGGAAGTCGAGCACCTCGAAGTCCCCATTCGTCAGCAAGTTCTCCGAGGCTCGCGTCGCCGACTTGCCCAGCGTCTCGATCAATCGCCAGTGATCCGGCAGCGTCTGAAAACAGAGCGTGTGCGGACTGCCGACCGGTGACTTCAAGCGATGGGTCGCTGTCTCCCAATGTGCCTTCTGCAAAATACGCAGCCACTGCATTGCCGTTTGGCTGTATCGCGCTGCTTCGTCGAATCGCTTGCGAAGCTGCACGACATCCGCAGAATTCGGCGACTTCCGCTGGCCAGCTTCACGTGCCAGCGCGATCGCCCGGTCGAGCGCATCGCCTGGGAAAATCCCTTCGGCCTTTTGAATGTTCGCGCGGGCTTGAGCCAGCAGTTGCGGAGCATCCGGCTGTCCGGCTCCGAGTTTTGTCAGCTCATCGTCGGCGATCTGCACGCGGTTGAGTTTCGCTTTCGCCAATTCGATCCAGTTGCGGGCGCTTTGAGCCTGCAGGGTTTCCATCTTCCGTTTCAAATCGGCAATTAGACTGGAATCAGAGGTGACGATAATCGCGGCAGTCGTGTCGAATGCGGGCAGCTTAACTTTGCGTCCTCCGGGGATCGGTTCGCTCGACAAGGGGGTAATTCGCGTGGTGGTGACTTCGTAGGCGAAAGCCGTTTCGGGGACGCTAGCGACGTCGATTGTCGCACCCGGCGCGGCGAGTTGCCCGGGCACAAATTGGGCGTCGTCTTCGTACCAAATCGGCAGCAAGAGCGTCGCTTTGTCGGTACGGAACACCGCCGCCTCCAACTCGCTACGAATGCGGCGCTCGCGCAACACATCGGACTTGTAAGCCGCGAGCCTCGCCTCTTTTTCGGCTCGTGAGATCGCGGAATTTCGAAACGCCACGTCATGCGATCTGAGGTTCGAACCGGACGGAGCCGAGATCGCAAATGGACGTTGCTCGACCAACGTCCCAGCGGCAAGAAAGTCCTCGAGCAATGCCAGTTCGGCGTTGAGCAACCCGATCGCAAGCCGTCGCTCGGAGGCTCCTGGAACATTCGCGTCGAGCGATTCGTTCAACGAAAACCCGAGTCCACGACATCCCGCGGCGAGCGCGCTGTGTGCTCCCAGGAAGATCTGCTCCGGCTCGATGATGATCGGAATCCGCCCCGCCGCTTGCCGCTGTTGTGCGATGTCCGGCAACGGTTCGGTCGGCAGCCAAGTGAAGAGGAACGTTCCCGGGCGCGCCAGCTTGCGATGCTGGTCCAACGACTCGCGGTAGTTCTTGAAAGTCATCGTCGAGTTGAACATGTGCCGGCTGGTTCCGAGCATCTCTGTATTTCGCGAGTAAATTCGCTCGCCCCCTGTGACATCAATCATGATCGGGCGGTGCCGTTCGCGGTCAGCGCTTTTCACTTGAGAGACCCATTGCAGCACGTTTCGCTGCGCCTCAGGCGAAACAGCGACTCCCAAGTTGAACGCCAGCAGATTGTCCCAGACTCGCGGAATCGGCAGCAGTCCGGCGGACTCGTGATTGAGTGAACCACCCGTCGACCCCTGCAACTGCGGCGGTGCGGCCATTCCCCAAAGTCCATGTTGCTTCAGTGATCGCTGCAATTCCAGGTCGCTTGCTTCTGGAATCCAGACGACGTTGAAGCCCGCATCGCGCAAGTCCTCCACACGCTCCCCGTGATACGGCAACATGCGCAGGAAGAATGGTTTCCCATCCACCGACAAACGATCCAACTGAAACGACACTGGCCAGCGAGCAATTTCCTCAGCGTTCTGAGCAAGCTGAATGCTCCTTTGAGTGACAGGTTTCGCGAGTGGTCCGAACTGGAGTTCGTCGATCAGCAACTCGGTCTTTCCGGTATCAAGCGACATTTCCAAAACGACACGATCCACGACGGCCTGATCCAAGTCGAGGGTCGTGGGCCGCATCTCGGCGCGCAGCCGACGCCTCTCCTCCTGCAGCGCCTTGGTCGAAGTGCCGACTTTCAGCTCTTGCCAGCTTCCGACTTTGGTGTACGAGTCACCGTATAACACAGCTTTGAGTGGTTTCGCTGGGGCTCTCGGGTCGCTCTGCTGGGGAAAGACGACTCGCAGTCCAATACGAATCGCGCCGCCAGTCGCTCGCACATGCAGCCTGAGTTTCAGATCGTCGATTGCCTGAGCCATCGGCAACTCGTGATCGAGCACAAGCTGGGTCGGACTTCCAGTGGTCCGAAACACAAATTGTTCAACTCCATTTCCCCGGAAGGCCAGCTTCGAGTTGGTCAGTCGAGTCTGTTGCGAGTTTTTTTCCAATGTGGTGTCAGACCGACGCAACTTCCACGAAGGTTGTTCGTCTTCAAAGCCTTCAATGTGGTCGTCCGCATTTGCGGCACAAGCAAAGCTCAGGCCGAAAAACAGCACCAGCACCTGAGCCAGCCAACGATTTGGCCGATCAGCGATCGGAAACGACGCTTGCTGCGTGTTCATTCCATCCATGGATTTTGCGTGACCGGAACAATCGGACTTTCGCCGGTCAGGATTTGTTGATTTTTGAAACCGATCTGGGTTGTTTTCTTGCCAAAGAGTTGAACACCCGGAAAACGCAGCACAACCGGTCACTTTGCTGTAAGTGGTCGAATCTACTGGCGTTTGCGAAACGAGCCAAGATGAGGTCCGCGCCAATCGTTGCGACCAACACAGTCGCGACCGCAACTACGAAATCTCATAACGCATTTATTCAATTATGTTTGCGACGATTCTCTCGTGTAAGACAATTCGCTTGTGGAATCACGTCGACCGGCACAGAATCTGAGCTCTTCTTGGCGGAGCAACTTTAGGAGCGTTCGGAGTATGACCACGACACCTCGATTTCCTAACACCGGCGAGAGCGACTTGCCTCGTGAATTGGTTGATCTCGCTCAAAAGATCGCTGACCTCCCAGAACCGCTGCAAAAGGACTTGGAGTCAGCCTACAGTCGAGTCGTCGAGTCTGTTCGCCGTCGTCGCCGGATCCTAGCGTTGGTTCAAGAGGCACTTTCGCAACTGCGGCTCGATATCAAGTACCTGATGTTCGATCTGGAAGTGACTCGCAAAGAACGCGACGAACTCAAGACGCAGTTGGAACACGACTAATCCGCGCCTCACTTTGACGCGCCAGAGTACCCCTCCTACAACTCCGCGCTTCGGCACTGTGCTGGTGATGAGACATGCCGTTGAATGATGAGCGGAGACATGACGAGCGATCATCTGGCGGACTGGCTGACTCAGTGGCACGATGTGCGTGAGTTGGTGCGCGTGTCGGCTGCAGTGGACGCTGTGCACGAGATCGCCGCGATTACGGATCGCCTGCGAAGTGATCAAGGTGGCCCAGCGGTGCTCTTCGATCATGTTCTCGGGCAGACGATTCCAGTGGTCACGAATCTGCTGGGAAGCCCACGTCGATTGGCGGCGGCTTTGGGAGTGGGCTCGCTGGATGGACTGTCGCAGCGACTCGACGATTGGTTGTCGCTCACGCTGCCACGCGGGAAGCTCGATACTTGGAAATTGCTGCCACGGTTGGCCGAGCTGTCGCAGTGGCCGCCGACTCTCGAAAAGACGGGCCTGTGTCAGCAGGTCGTGAAGCTCGGCCGAGATGTGAACCTCGCTGAATTGCCCGCGTTGACGATGTGGCCGGGTGACGCCGCGCCGACGATCACTTGGGGACAATTGCACACCCAATCGCCGAGTGGTGATGTGACGACAGCAGAGTCAGGCGCGGACACTCGGCGGCGTGTCTGTGTTGTGCCATTGGAGGTTCGTGGTCGAGATGGACTGCTGATTCACGGCGATGAAAACTCGGAGTTGTGGTCGTTGCTGGTCGAGTACGGTTCACGCGGGCAGCAGATGCCGGTCGCTGTCGTTCTGGGGGGCGATCCCCTCACGTCCGTCGCTTCGTGGGCACCGTTGCCGGGGCGGACCGATCCGCTCGTATTCGCGGGTTTCTTGCGGAATCGACCGGTCGAGTTGGTTGCGGCTCGATCGATACCACTGACTGTTCCGGCGTCGGCCGAGATCGTCTTCGAGGGCTTCGTCGATCCACAGGCGGCATACGAATCCTCCGGGCCGATCAGTCGTGAGACGGGATTCTTTGGGCCGCGCGAATCGCTGCCAGTGATGCGAGTCACAGCGATCACGCATCGCGCGAACCCGGTTTTCCCCGCGATGGTTCCGGGTGCCGCTCCATCAGAGAGTCATTGGCTGGATCGTGCGTGCGAGCGCTTGCTGCTGCCGCTCGCGCGATTGTGGATTCCGGAGTTGGTTGAGTGGCGCTGGCCGTTTGCGGGGGCAAATCGGCACGTTGTGTTCGCCAGTATTCGCAAGACTTACGCTCAGCAAGCTCGCAAGGTGATGCACGCACTCTGGTCGTTGCCGCGAGCCGCGACGGCGAAGATGCTGGTCGTGGTCGATGACGATGTCGACGTGCGCGACGAGAACGCCGTCTGGTCGAGCGTCGCGGCTCATGCCGATCCAGCTCGCGATTTGGTGTTGTGGGACGGACCAGCCGATCCGCTGGATCATGCGACGGCGCTTCGTGGAGTTGGTCGGAAGCTTGGCCTGGATGCGACTCGCAAGTTGCCGAGCGAAGCAGGTGCGGCTCGAGTCCCCCAGCCGTTACGCTGGACCGCGGAGATCGAGCAACGGCTGCAGGCGCGATGGCCTGAGTTTGGGTTGTGAAGAGTCGAGGGCGATTACGGTCCTTGTCATTGAGGCCCTTGTGACCTGAGTGATTTGGAAAATCAAAATGAATCGACCGATCCACAAGGGGTCGGGCTACGTGGAAACACACGCGATGACAGTTGACAAATCGGAGAGTCGTGTTCGCCGGATGTTCGGTGAGATTTCGGCGCGTTACGACTTTTTGAACCATTTGTTGTCGGGCGGGACCGACGTCTATTGGCGTTGGCGAGCGGTGCGGTTGGCTCGGCCGACGGGAGCGGCCCCGGTGCTTGATGTCTGCACGGGGACGGGAGATTTGGCCCTTGCGTATTGGCGAGCCAGCGGGAGGCGCGTGTCGGTCGTCGGCTCGGATTTCACGCACGAGATGTTGGCGCTCGCTCGCGAGAAGTGGGCGCGAGTCCGCGGCGTTGCGAATCCCGAACAAATGCAGTTTGTCGAGGCGGATACTCAGCATCTGCCGTTCGGCGACAATCAATTTCAGATCGTCTCGGTCGCGTTCGGCCTGCGCAACGTCACGCGGACGGATGCCGGGCTGCGCGAGATGACTCGCGTCTGCCAGCCGGGCGGCAAAGTCGTCGTGCTGGAGTTCTCGACCCCGACCAATCGATTGTTCCGAGCGATCTACCTCTGGTACTTCCGCAACGTGCTGCCGAGGATCGGGCAGGTTCTGATGCGGAATCAGCAAGCGGCATACAACTATCTGCCGCAGTCGGTCAGCGAGTTTCCTCAAGGGGAAGCCTTAGCCGATCTGATGCGGCAGGCGGGTCTGCACAACATCGTTTGGAAGCCGCTGACGTTTGGCATCGCGACGATTTATATCGGAGAGAAATCATGACCGCCTGCTCTGAGACGAACACGCCTGATCTGGTTGTCGCGATCACCGGAGCCAGCGGTGCGATTTACGCGACGCGGCTGTTGCAGGTGCTGGTGAGTTCGGGTCGACGCGTGCATCTGACGATCAGTCCATCGGGAGCGGAGGTGCTCGATCACGAACTCGGCATGCATGTGGACCTGGCGACGCTTGATCCGCAGCGACTGTTGGTCAGCGATTCGGGGATCGGTCCGGTGGACGACGTGACGCCAGGCGAACTGGTTTACCATCACTTCCAAGATTTCCGGGCGGGGATCGCCAGCGGCTCGTTCCCGACGGGCGGCATGGTAGTGTGTCCCTGCTCGATGGGGACGCTCGCGAGCATCGCCAGCGGCCAATCGACGAATTTGATTCAGCGCGCGGCGGACGTGCATCTGAAAGAGCGCCGCAAACTGATCGTCGTTCCGCGCGAGACGCCGCTCGGCAGCATCCAGCTTGAGAACATGAAACGCCTCGCCGACGCCGGTGCCGTGATCTTGCCCGCGATGCCGGGTTTTTATCACGGCCCGACCGCGATTCTGGACTTGGTCGATTTCGTCGTCGGCCGAATTTGCGATCAACTCGCTGTGTCGCATCGACTCTGCAAACGCTGGGGAGTGAAAAACTGACCCGATGCGCAAGCGAGGGCCAACGCTTCGCGGACTCCCACAGAGATTTCCAATTCATCGTCGTTTGAAAGGCCCGCTCTCGCTTACGCATCGGATCAGTTTGTACGAATCGGCCTTGCAGGATCACTGTGAGCGTGAAAAGCTAGGCACCGCCCATCTCGAGACGAACCCATGTTCCAGTCGCCACCGCAAACTCGACGCCAGTTGCTGCGAGCTTCCGCGTGCGGCGGTTTGTCGCTGTCGAGTTTGTGGCGTGCTCAGGCGGCGGAAGCGAACAAGGCCGCGCCCGCGGCGAAGATCAAGGCGTGCATCGTCGTCTTTTACTACGGCGGGCCGAGTCATCTTGATACCTACGATCTGAAGCCGAACGCTCCGGCGGATGTGCGGGGTGAGTTCCAGCCGATTGCATCGTCTGCGCCGGGAGTGATGGTCTCCGAACATCTGCCGCAGATGGCGAAGGTGATGCACAAGGTCGCGATCGTGCGGAGCGTCAACCATAAAAATCGGCTGCACGATTCCGCCTCGACCGAAATGCTGACCGGGCGGCAGTCGCCGCAAGGAGACCGCGAAGAGTTTGCTCCGATCCCGCAGTTTTACCCGTGTGTCGGAGCGACTTGCAGCTATTTGTGGCGAGATCGCGGACTCGACGTGCCGCACGCGGCACTGCCGTTTCTGTTTCACAATGTCGTCGATGTGCCGTGTCAGGGAGGCGGGTTCCTCGGCTCGGCGTTCGATCCGTTGCAGATCACGGTGGATGTCGAGAAGCGGGCCTATCGAGCCGGAACGCTCGCTCCACCCGATGGCCGATCGTTTGCCAGCGTGGATGATCGACGGCGATTGCTTCGATTCCTCGAAAGTGGGCTGTCTTCGATCAACTCCGCCGAACGACAGTGGAGCGCGTTCTACGACAAAGCGTACTCGTTGCTCGGTTCGGAGACCCTGCGGCGAGCGCTCGATCTGTCGGCCGAAACGCAGGCGACTCGCGACCGGTATGGCTACAAGTCTGCCGAGGCGGTGAATGGCGACACGAGCCAATCGGCAATGGCCGAAGCTCGCCCGATGCGCGGACAGAATTTACTCGTCGCGCGGCGGCTGATCGAAGCGGGTGTGCCGTTCGTCAACGTATTCGACTTCCGTCAGCAGGGACAGAATTGGGACTCGCACGCGAACAATTTCTTTCATCACAAGCATTACCTGTTGCCGCAGACCGACCAAAGTTTGTCGGCACTGATCGAGGACTTGGACCAGCGCGGGCTGCTCGATTCGACGCTGGTGATTGCGATGGGTGAGTTCGGCCGGACTCCGCGAATCAATGCGAACGCAGGGCGGGATCACTGGCCTGATTGCTACTCGGTGCTGCTGGCCGGCGGCGGCGTGAAGGGGGGCTTCGTTTACGGCTCGAGCGATCGGCTCGGCATGTATCCCGAAACGAATCCGGTCAGCCCGGCCGATCTGACCGCGACAATCTTCTCCCGCTTCGGACTTAACCCGGCGACGGAGATTCATGACGCGACGTTGCGGCCACATCGCATCTCGGACGGTCGTCCGATTCGCGAGCTGTTCGTGTCGTAGTTCGGACATAGGCGTCCGAACTATGTCATGCACAATTTTGCCGCCGCCAAGATCGCTTCGATCATGCCGCTTGCATCGGCGGGGTGCTGCCAGGCGATGTCGAATGCGGTGCCGTGACTGGGGCTGGTGCGGACGATGGGCAGACCAAGCGTCACGTTCACTGCCGATTGAAAGCCGATCAGCTTGAAGGCGATGTGTCCTTGATCGTGATACATCGCGACGACCGCGTCGAACTCACCGGCGGCAGCTCGGCGGAAAAGCGTGTCGGCGGGCAAGGGGCCGGTGACGTTGATGCGACCACGATCGAGGAGGGTCCGCACGGCGGGTGCGATGATTCGTGATTCTTCGTCGCCGAAGATGCCGTCCTCGCCGGCGTGCGGATTCAACGCACAAACGGCGACCCGCGGACTCGGACAGCCGACACGACGCAGGAAGCCGTCGATGAGTTCGATCTTCTCCGAAACACCGGCGGTCGTCAGCAGTTCGCAGACACTGCGGATCGACGTGTGCAGCGTGACATGAACGACGCCGAGACCATGCGGCGACTTCACTGCACCGCCACTCGGCAGGAACAGCATCATGCCGAAGTCACGTACGCCGCAGACCTCGGCGAGGATCTCGGTGTGGCCGGGATACTTGAGTCCGGCGAGATGCAATGCGGCCTTGCTGAATGGCGCGGTCGTGATTGCGTCAACCTGTTTAGCCAGCGCGGCCTTCGCAGCGGCGACAAGGTATTCGTAAGCCGCTCGTCCAGCGCGAGCGTCGTTGTGGCCCGAGGGGACACCAACAACATCGTGCGGTGCGTACGGCGGATTCCAGCAAGAGATTGTATTGCTCGAAGTCGACTCATCCGGCTGTTGGACTGCGGAAATTTCGATTGACAAACCGGCGTGAATGACCGCTCGGCGCACGACATCGGGATGTCCAACGATGACTGGCCGGCAGGCGGCGAGGACTCGCCGATCGGCGCAGGCTCGGACGACAATTTCCGGACCGATGCCGGCAACATCGCCGAGAGTCAGAGCAATCGTGGGGAGAAATTCGGGCATAAACGTAGGTCAGTCTTTTCAGGCTGATCCGATCAACATTCGACGCAATTCGGGAATTCGAGTCAGGCTGGAAAGCCTGGCCTACTGGATCGCATCGTAGACCTCGGCGCGATCGAGCGGGATGCCGGCGCGGTCTTTGTTGGAGAGAATTGGTTCGTCAGTCAGCGGCCATTCGATGCCCAGTGCGGGGTCGTTCCAGAGCAGCGTCCGTTCGTGCTCGGGAAAGTACAAGTCGGTGCACTTGTAGGTGAAGTCGGCAGTGTCGCTGAGCACGCAGAAGCCGTGCGCGCAGCCGGGGGGAATGTAGACTTGGCGGCACGTCTCGTGACTGAGTTCTAAACCGAGCCAGCGTCCGAAGGTCGGCGACGGTCGCCGCAGATCGACAACGACGTCGAAGATTTTGCCTTGCAGAACTTGCACCAGCTTTCCTTGCGGATGCTGAATCTGGTAGTGCAAGCCTCGCAGCGTCCCCTTTGCAGATCGCGAGAAGTTGTCCTGCACGAAGTCGGCAGTCAGACCGGCGTCGCGGTAACGCGGACGTTGAAAGGTCTCGGTAAAGAAGCCGCGCGGGTCTCGGAAGACCTTCGGCTGGATCAACAGCACACCAGAGATCGTGGTGGTTTCGACGTGCATGGTTTCACGGGGCGTCGGGAGTAGCTCGTTGAATGATCGCGGCCCATTCGTCGGAGGCCGTTAGCAGAGCTTCGTCGGAGAGCATCACCGGGATGTCGTCCTTGACCTCGTAGCGCCGACGACAGGCTTCACCTCGACAGACAAAGCTTTGAACATCGACCACCAGCTTGGATTGGCAAGCAGGGCAGACAAGCAGTTGGGAATAGGACTGGAGGTCGATGGACATGATTCTTGGCTAAGGGGCGAAGACTGAGGGGTGAAGCGTGAGACTTGCGTCCCTCATCGCCTTGCCACTCAGAATCCGCGAAGAGTGCGGATGTCGTCGAACGTCCGGAGTTGATAGTCGATCTGGACGTAGTCCAGCAACCGGCAGAGGCAGCGAACAGCCACACCTAATCCATCGGGGCCGCTGAAGCCGCCGAATTGTCCGCCACCTTTGAGGTGTGGCTCGACCTCCAGGAAGAAGCCGGGGGCTCCAAGCGACTTGATCCGCTTTTCGAGTTTCGGCAGGTGCTCGCGCAGGTCTTTGAGGACCAGATCGTGACCGCCGTCACCTCGATCGGCTGGGACGAAGTTCCTCAGTCGCTCTTCGTCGACGGCACCGGTCCAGGTCATCGATGGATCGATCTTATAGTCCTTGATGTGCATCCAACCCAGATGGTCGCGCATCGCGAGGTACTCTTCGTAGCACTGCTGCGGCTTCTTGTTTTGGCAGGCGACGTTGCCGCCGTCGAAGATCAGCAGCATGTTTTTCCGCTTCACGGCGCGAGCCAGCTTGGCCATCATCGGGCCAGTGTCGCCGATTAGGTTTGGTTCGATTTCGAGTCCGTAAACCAGCCCCGCTTTCGCGCAGAGGTCGGCGATTTGCCCGATTTGATCGACGGCTTGCTGAAAGTACGGCTGCGGGTTTTCGCCGCGCGGCGGATAGAACGAGAAGCCGCGGATCAGCACCGTGCCGAGTTCCTTCGCAGCGTTGATTGTTGAGGCGACCTCGGTTTTGAGGTACTCCTTGAACGGCACGAATTTGTTGTGCGAGCCGTCCTCTTTGTCTTTCAGCTTTACCTTGCCGATGCGCGAACCGATGCTCGTGACGCCGACGCCGTACTCGGCGTTGAGCTTGGCAAGCGTTTGGTACTCGGCCTTGCTGAGCGTGACAACGTGCTTGACCTCGCCAGTCGAATTCACGTCGATGAATCGCGGGCTGTAAAATTTCAGTCCGACCGCTGCGATCGCGGAGAGTTGCTCCAACGCGGTCTTGCGGTTCGCAGCTTCATCGGCAAAGGCGCTGAGAAACACTTGTGGGGCGGCGGTCATGCGGGAGTCCTTCCAAAAAAAATTCCCCACCGGCGCTGCGCCGGTGGGGTCAGCGACATTCCTCACGAACTATTGCTTGGCCAACTTTTCAGCCTTGACCTTGATCACGCCAAGTTCCTTGGTCTTGCCGTCTTCAATCGTGATCTTGACGGACTTCTCGACGTAGCCAGGTCGTTCGTGCCAGTAGCGAAACTCCAATTCGCCGGCCGGAAGATTGTCGATCTTGAACTTGCCGTCCTTGTCCGTCACGACGGCATACGGGTGGTCGATGACCAGGCAATAGGCGGACATCCAGGGGTGAATGTCGCACTTGATTTGTGTCGGCAGAGTCTCAGCGACTTTGACTTTCCAAGGCAGGCCCTTCTGCTCGTTGGCGGGAACGGTGAAATTGACCGGATTGTTTTTGATCGGGTTCGGCCGGGTGTTGTGATTGCAGTTGTCCATCGATTTCACCATCAGTGTCTGGTCCGTTCGCATCACTTGCGCGTGCGGTTGAAACTGGCAGTTCTTCTGATCGAGCACGACTTCGCTGCCTTTTGATTTCGCCAGCGAGGGATGTACCGCTGGTTTCCGGATGGCGGGAATGAACACGAAAATGTTGGCGATCCCTTTGTTCTCTTTGTTGATGACCAGTTCGTCGGTCGGCACCTTCTTGGAACAGACCGACTCTTTAACGTTTTCGACTTCGTCTACGGCGGGAATTTCGCCCTCCAGGACGAACTGGCCCGACAGATTTCCCCACTTCTGAGCGTAAGCTGGCGATGCAGTCGGAATGAGAGCCGCGGACAGGGTGACGGCGAGCATTGCTCGCCAGATGGAGCGAAACGATTTCATGAAAGGCACCTTGTGAAATGTGGACACATGGAACTCGGCAGGCCGCGCAGTCGCGGTTCGCGGAGGGCGGAAGGCAGCCTTCCCGAAGCCAACTCCACGGTGAGTCAGAAAAGACTAGCGAACCAGCTCGGCAAGTTGAACGGCTAAGCGAACCCGCCTGCAAATTCCGCCCCCACGTTCGCCGAGAGCACGGACGCAAGCACCACAAGCCCACGCTTCCGGCGAACGTGTCGAGTCCAACTTCCAAGCATTGAGAAGACCGGCAAGCGATGGTTCCGCAGTCGCTTGAATCCCGAATTTTGTTTTGTCATAGTCTCCGCCTCGTTAGGCCTCGGCGGGAGCTGCTGAGGCTTGGTTTGTTGTGAGATGGAGCGTTTTTCCGCGTCCAGAGGCGGCTCAACAGACCGACCGGCGGGTTGCTTCCGCCGGTGAGTTCCGCAATCCACGCGGGCGAAATCTTCGCCGGCGACAACGTGCCGAATGGACGATGGACACACTGTTGGCTGCCAACTCTCTAGCGGAGTATCTCCACACGAACGGCGTGCCGGTCGTTGGCCCGCTTGATGATTCGACCGCGATGATCGTCGCCGCAGTCGTGCATGTCGCTTTGGTCGGAGCCTGGTTCGGTTTGCCCGCCGGACTTTTCATCTGGGCCGAGCGAAAAATCTCCGGCCGTATTCAGGACCGCCTGGGCCCGACACGCACCGGCGGAAAATTCGGCTGGCTGCAATCGCTGGCAGACGGCATCAAGCTGATCCAGAAAGAAGACCTTGTGCCGAAGGATGCGGACGGCCTGATGTTTCGGCTGGCTCCGTACATTGTCGTGGTGGCCTCCTTCGTCGGCTACATCGCTCTGCCATTTTCCGATGGTTGGGCGGCGATGGTGCTTGACGTCGGTTTGTTTCTGACGCTGGCGGTTCTCTCGCTGGAGGTGCTGGGGGTTATCCTGGCTGGCTATTCGAGCGGCTCAAAGTGGGCACTCTTCGGAGCCATGCGCGAAGGAGCCCAGATGGTCAGCTACGAAATCCCGATGGCGATTTGCGCTCTTTGCCCGATCGTCACGGCGGGAACGCTGAATCTGAACGAGGTCGCGTTGCTGCAATCGGGTGGAGCCTGGAATTGGAATGTTTTGCACCCGTTCAACTTCTTTGCCTTCTTTGTCTACTTCACCTGCGCGACGGCCAGTTGCAAGCGAGCCCCTTTCGATTTGGCTGAGGCGGAGAGCGAACTGGTTGCCGGATTTCTCACCGAATACAGCGGCTTCCGCTGGTCGCTGTTCTTTCTCGCCGAGTACGCCAGCATGTTTCTCGTGAGCGGTTTGGCGGTTGTGCTGTTCCTTGGTGGCTGGGACGACGGCTTCGGGATCATCGTCGCGATCAAGAAAGCGTTCCCCGATTTCCTCGGGACGTTCATCGCCAACGTAATTGGATTGAAGGTGTTCCTGATCAAGTCGTCGATTCTGGTCTGCGTGCAGATTTGGGTTCGCTGGACATTGCCTCGGCTGCGCATTGACCAAGTGATGACGACCTGCTTGAAGTATCTCATTCCGATCAGTTGCTTCCTGTTTGCCGGAACGGTCGCCTATCCGCTGGTGCTGGCAAAGATGTCCGGGCAGACGTCGATTATCGGTCCGCCCGCTGGTGAGCGTTTGGTGCAGCCCAGGTCAGCGTCCGCAACGAGCCGGCTCGAGCCGAATGGAACCAACCCCGCAAGTGTGCAGGTTTCTGCGGCTTCGTCTGAAGGGAGCCAGCCATGAACACGACGCAGCTGACCCTGTTTTGGCTGTTCGCTGCGTTGACTTGTGGCGGTGCGATCGCGGTCTGCGTGTCCCAAAATGTTGTCCGCATGGCGTTCTCGCTGGTGCTGACGCTCGGCTCGACGGCGGTCCTGTTCCTGCTGTTGGGTGCGGACTTCGTCGGTGCAACGCAACTACTGGTCTACGTCGGGGGCACGTTGGTTCTGATTGTGTTTGGCGTGATGCTGACCGCGACGGGGCCGTTCACTCGCATCAAGAGTTCGGCGGCTGGCGGCATTCTATCTGGGCTGATTGGCATCGCCTTCTTGTTCATTGTCGCCAGCACGGTGACGTCGGTGCGTTGGGTGGACTCGGATAAAGGCCAGGGGGTTGCCTCGAAAATTGAGTTCGGGACGCATTCCAAAGCGGTTGCGAGTCATTTCAATCCCGAGCAGCAGGGCAACACAACTCGACAGTTGGGCTTGAGTTTTCTCTCGCTTCGGGCGGATCGCGATTTGAAATTCGGCATCCCTCCGGCGCCGGTGGAAGAATCCAACACGGCTCCGGTCATTCCCGGCGAGTCAGTGGCTGCGGCAGCACTGCCTTTGAATTCGAACCCGAAGCTGAGCGTTGGCTATCTCCTGCCGTTTGAAATTGTCTCCGTGCATCTGCTCGTCGTGTTGGTGGGTGCGGCGTACCTCGCTCGAACCAAGCGGCGAACGAAATCGTAGGTACCGGCAACTCGTCGGCCTGTTCCAGGATTTTTTATGCAACCCATCGACCCCAATCCTTTCTTGATTGTTGGCGCTGTGCTGTTTGTCTGCGGCGTTGTCTGTATGACGACTAAGCGGAATGGCATTGGAGTGCTGATGGGGGTGGAACTGGTGCTCAATGGGGCGAACTTGAACTTCATCACGTTCTCGAGATGCACTCCCTTGGGTCTCGACGGACAGGTGTTTTCACTGTTCGTGATCGTGCTCGCTGCGGCCGAGGCGGCCGTGGCGTTGGCGATTGCTCTGAACTTTTACAACAACCACCTGACGATCGACGTCGATCGCGGGGATGAACTCCACGGCTGATGCGGCGCGGAACTTTGAGACTTGAAATCTGAGATCTGAAATCAGAACAACATGGACTCACTCGGTAACACACTCGCGAACCTGCTGACCATTGCCTGGCTGCTGCCATTGTTCGGCTTTGTGGTGCAGATTCTGTTCGCGCACAAGTGGGGTCGCAAAAGCAAGGCGGCGGCCTACCTGGCGATCTTCTGCATCGGTACCGGCTTCGTTTGCAGCGCGACCGCATTCTACAAATGGGACAAGCAAGCAGGGCACTTGGTCTTCAAAGAGGCCAAGCCCGCTGCCACTGAAGTCGCCGAACCGAAAAACGATTCGAAGGCCGAAGTCACCGAAGAGGCTCACCCCAAAAAACATTCCGGCAGGCAAACGGTCTTCTCGGGGACGTTTTACCAACTTGCTCAGTTCGGTGACCTGCAACTTTCGCTCGACTACTACATCGACAGCCTGACTCTGGCGATGTTCGTGATGGTCACGCTGATCGCCACCTGCATTCACATCTTTGCGACCGGCTACATGTCCGAAGAGCTGGTTGAGGACTATGTTGATCACCAGGTTCACTCGCACGATGGCGGTCACTTCCATCGGCCGGGGCGGTTCTACCGATTCTTCTCGTACCTGTCCCTGTTCTGCTTCGCGATGCTGGGGCTCGTGATCGCCGGGAATATTTTTCAGGTCTTCGTCTTCTGGGAATTGGTCGGCATTTGCAGTTACTTGCTGATCGGCTTCTACGTCGAGCGACACTCCGCCAGCACGGCGGCCAACAAGGCGTTCATCGTCAATCGCGTCGGCGACTTCGGCTTCATCATCGGCTTGATGATTCTTTGGACGTCGTTCGGCACCTTCAATTTCGCAGACCAGCATGTGTCCGATGGTGGCGTTAAGCCCGGATTGTTCTCGATGGTGACTCGCGATCATCACGGCGAGTTCCCCAAGAGCGCCGACGGTAAAGAAGTGGTCCTGACGACTCAACAAGATGGTCACGGAGCTTGGCAGGTTCCACCGGAAACCAGTCCACGCAAGACGATCGCTTACACACTGCTGATCGTGGCGGGCTTGGGAGTCTTCGGCGGCTGCGTCGGCAAGAGTGCTCAGTTCCCGTTGCAGACGTGGTTGCCCGACGCGATGGAAGGTCCAACTCCGGTTTCCGCTCTGGTGCATTCGGCGACGATGGTCGCGGCAGGCGTCTATCTGGCGGGACGGTTCTATCCGATGTTCGTCCCCGAAGTGTTGCTGGTCATCGCCTACGTCGGCTGCATTACCGCGTTCGTCGCCGCGACAATTGCGATTGTCGCGACGGACATCAAGAAGGTGCTGGCCTATTCGACGATCAGCCAGCTCGGCTACATGATGCTTGGTCTGGGTGTCGGTGGTTGGGGGGCCGGCTTGTTTCACTTGATCACGCATGCGTTCTTCAAGTCGCTGATGTTCCTCTGCTCCGGCAGCGTGATTGCCGGTTGTCATCACGAGCAAGAGATGCCCAAGATGGGCGGCCTGCTCCGCAAGATGCCGATCACCGCCCTGACGATGCTGGTCGGAGTGATCGCGATCGCCGGCTTAGCGATTCCCGGCATCTATCTGAAGTTCTGGTCGTTCGTCCCGTACCTGTCCGTTTATGAGGACCACGGTTATGTCCTGTCGTTTTCGGGATACCATTCCAAAGATGCGATTCTGGCCACAGCATTGGCCTACACGAAGCTCAATCCGCTCCACTTCCTGCTGTTCCTGATTCCGTTGCTGACAGCGGGAATCACGTCGTTCTACATGTTCCGGTTGTGGTTCTACACGTTCCTCGGCAAACCGCGCGATCAGCACCTGCACGAACACGTTCACGAATCGCCGTGGGTCATGACCGCGCCGTTGTTGGTCTTGTCTTTCTTCGCGGCGTTCTGCGCCCTCGGTGGCGAGCATCACGGCAGCCTGTTTGGAGTGTTGCATCACAGCGAACCGGTTCACGTGCATCACGGTTTTGAGGCGGCGAACTCCGTGTCGCTTCCCAGCCATCAGGCCATTGAGGATTCACATGCCAGCGCCGGCCAAGCCGCCTTGCTGGCGGCGTTCGTGGGGATGGCGCTCTCGTACTTGATCTACGGCAAGGGAGTCGTCAATCCAGACGAGATCCAGCGGCAAGCCAGTGGAGTTCACGCCTTTCTGGCCAACAAGTGGGGCTTTGATGACCTCTACGATGTCATGTTCGTGAAGCCGGCGCATGTCGTCGCCAAGTTCGCGGCGGCGATTGACAAGTTTGTATTCGACGAAATCTTGCACACATTCGTGCGAATGGGGATCGCAGTCTCGAAATGGGATCGCAAGTTTGATGAGGGAGTCATTGACGGCATCGTCAATCTGATGGGGAACTCGACGCACTCGCTGGGAATCAGCCTCCGCAACGTGCAGACCGGAAAAATTCGTCAGTATGTGACGTTCATCGCCGTCAGTGTGGTGACGTTGTTTGTGTTGCTGTTCGCGCTGTATCCGAAAGGTTGAATTTGCAGTGCGGCGGGTTATCGCCGCTTTGGATCGCGTCAGTAAGCCGGCTGACGAGATTAATGACCATCGGCAAACTCCGAGAAATTCAAAGCGGTGCTGACACACCGTACTCCATAGGGAAACGGACCATGTTTAGTCCCGAAGTGCTGTCCAACTTAATCATCTTCGTCCCGACGATCTTCGCGTTCTTGTTGATCTTTGCAGACAAAACCGCGGTCGAATTTATGCGTGTCTGGACGCTCGTCGGAACGGCGATCACGTTCGCCCTGTCGGTCGCCTTGCTGGGGACCTACGCACCGGCGGACGGCGGCATTCAGCAGGTTGTTGCCAAGGAGTGGATTTCGAGTTGGAACATCTACTATCGGATTGGCTACGACGGGATCAGTCTGACGTTGGTTGTGTTGACGGGATTCGTGTTCCTGATCTCGATGCTGGCCTCGTGGGGGATCGAGAAGCACGTCAAAGGTTATTTGATTCTGTTCCTTATTCTGGAAACAGGTGTGATGGGGGTCTTCTTCGCGCTCGACTTCTTCCTGTTCTACGTCTTCTGGGAAGTGATGCTGCTGCCGATGTATTTCCTGATCGGCATCTGGGGCGGCCCGCGTCGCGAGTACGCGGCGATCAAGTTTTTTCTGTACACATTAGCTGGCGGCGTGCTGATGCTGATCGCCATGTTGATGTATTTCTTCGCCAGCGCGTCGCATACCGGAAATGGCGTTGGTTCATTCAACTTGTTGGAACTCGCGAAGTGGGCGGCTCAAGGGAACGTCTTCAGCCCCGGCTTGCAGGTCGCGGGATTTATTTTGTTGTTCATTGGCTTTGCGATTAAGGTGCCGACTTTCCCGTTCCACACGTGGTTGCCCGACGCTCACGTTGAAGCGCCGACGCCGATCTCGATGATTCTGGCGGGGGTGCTGTTGAAACTGGGCGGTTACGGAATCATCCGCATCGCTTATCCGCTGTGTCCGTACGGAGCGCAATACGCTTCGTATGCCCTGGTGGCGATTGGCGTTGTCAGCATCGTCTACGGAGCGTTCGCCGCGCTGGCTCAGACCGACTTCAAGCGAATGGTGGCCTACAGTTCGGTTAGCCACATGGGTTATGTTCTGCTGGGGATCGCCGTCTGGAAGATCAACGAAGTGACCGGTGCCGCAGAAGGTGCCAACTACTGGTTGATGGGAATGAGCGGTGCGATGTTCCAGATGATCGCTCACGGTGTTTCGTCACCCGGCATGTTCTTTTGCGTCGGCGTGATTTACGACCGAGTCCATCATCGCGACCTCAACCAGTTCGGCGGGTTGGCCGGGTTGATGCCGAGGTACTCTGGCATGGCGGCGGTGATCTTCTTTGCCGGCTTGGGTCTGCCCGGTCTGTGCGGGTTCATCGGCGAAGTCTTCGTCGTGCTGAGTGCTTGGAACTTTTCGAAGACGTTGGCGATCGTTTCGGCGAGCGGCGTGATCTTGACGGCCGGTTACATTTTGTGGGCGCTGCAGCGCGTGTATCTCGGACCGGCCTACAAGGGACCTCACCCGGAAGCAATCACTCCGATGAACTCACGCGAGCAGGCGATCGGCTGGGCGCTGATCGTCCCCTGTTTCGCCTTGGGCGTGTACCCGAACTTCGTGTTCGACTACACCGACAAGCCGATGGCGAAGTTGGTGAGATCACTCGATGAAGGCTACCAGAACACTCCAAAACCGCACGGCGACGTGCAGACGACCCAAAAGTAGGTTCGCCATTTCAGGCGGACTTACGACTGAAAATTCACTATGCACGATATCGGTTCTCTAGTCGACCAATTGGTCGAATCGACGAAGACTTCGGTCGGGCTGTTCGTACCGGAATTGGTACTGAGCGGCACGATTGTCGTTCTGTTGTTGTGCCGCATCCTGCCGTTGGTCTGGCGAGTGCCGACACAATGGATCGCCCTGTTGGGCGCCTTCACCGCGTTTGGCTGGACGTTGTCTCAATTCGACCAGCTGGTTACTCCGAGTGAGGCGTTACAAGTCAAGACACTCTTTACCGGGTTGCTGAAGTTCGACGAGTTCTCGACGTTTTTCCGGATGTTTCTGAGTCTGTTTTTGATCCTGACAATCACGTTGACTGTGCTGACCGGCATTCCGGATCGCGAGGATGCACCGGACTTCTACACGCTGCTGATTGGAGCGACGATCGGCATGATGATCATGGCCTCGGCCAATCATCTGCTGATGGTGTTCATCGGCGTCGAGATGACCAGCGTTCCCAGCTACGCGATGGTCGGTTTTATGAAAGGCCGCCGGCAAAGCAGCGAGGCGGCACTCAAATACGTGGTCTACGGAGCCGGTGCGGCGGGCGTGATGTTGTACGGCATCAGCTTGCTGGCGGGCCTCACAGGGACCGGTTCATTGCCGGAGATGGCTGAGCGGTTGAGCATGATCGTCGCCCAAGGGCAGGGGATCAGCGATCCGACGAATCGCACGATTGTATTGGCCAGCTTGATGGTGCTGGTGGGACTGGCCTTCAAGTTGTCGGTCTTCCCGTTCCACTTCTGGTGTCCCGATGCGTTTGAAGGTGCTGCGGCGGAAGTGGCAGGGTTCCTGTCGGTCGCGTCGAAGGCGGGTGCGTTCGCGCTGCTGGTGCGATTTGGCTTGGCGTTCTCCGGTCAATCCAAAGAAGTGTCGAGCATCGCCTTCGCGCTGGGGATCGGCTTGGGAGTGCTCGGTGCGGCGACGGCAACGTTCGGGAATCTTTCGGCCTATGGCCAGTCGAACATGAAGCGTCTGTTGGCGTATTCGACGATCGCACATGCGGGGTACATGCTGATGTCAGTGTCGGCGTTGCTGGTGCTGCGATTCAGCAAACAGGCCGGGGCGGAGGCAGATGTGGCGTCCCTCTCGTGCATCGAAGGGTTGATGTACTACCTCTTTGTGTATTTGTTCATGAACTTGGGAGCCTTCGCAATTGTGGCGTTGATTCGCAACCAGATCTTCAGTGAAGAGCTGGACGACTACAACGGTTTGGGAACTCAGTGCCCGGTGCTCTGTTTCGGGATGACGATTTGTGTCTTCAGCCTGATCGGCCTGCCGCCGATGGGTGGTTTCTTCGCCAAGTTCGCGATCTTTTACTCGGTCTTCAAAGCGACTTCGGTGCATTGGGTGATGTGGTTGGTGCTGGCAGCCGGAGCGATCAACACGGTCTTCAGCCTCTTTTATTACATTCGCATTTTGAAGGCGATGTACGTCAAGCCGCGGCCGGACGGTGCTCGCAAAGTGACCTACGACCTGATGCCGGTCGGTCTATTTGTGCTCATGGTCTGTTTGCCGGTCCTGGGACTGGGGCTGTTTCCGGCTCGGTTCTCGGAGACGTTTCATCATGTCGCGTCGCTATTGCTGACGGGGCGATGAGTCTGAAATTCGAAACTCGAAATCTGAAACTCGAAATCGTTCATGGCACTCTCGACCGAATTGGAAATCCTGAACCGTGTGCAGCGGCAACTGTCGGGCTGCTTCTTGCAGTACGTCGGTGAAATTTGGCCGTGGACATCGGTCGGGGCTGAGGGTTCAAAGCTAAAAACAGTGCTCGATCAGTGCGTTGCTCGGCAAAAGGAATCGATCGCGATGCTGATTGAGCATCTCGCATCGCGTCAGGCCCGCGTCGAGTTCGGCAGTTATTCGGCCGACTTCACCGACTTGCATTACGTGTCGCTGCACTTCTTGATCAAGCATCTGATCTCCAGCCAGACGTTGGTTGTCGAGTCGCTGAATCGAGCAGTCACGACGTTGCCCGGCGGCGATGGGTCGCAGGAATTGTTGATCGCCGTCCGCCAGAACGAACAAGAGGTTTTGGCGGCGTTGAAAGCGGCGGCCTAATCCGTCGTGAGGCGGCCAAATGCTGTTCGACACACACGCTCATCTGGACGAAGACGCCTTCAGCCAGGACGCTGACGAAGTGATCGTGAGGGCCGTCGCTTCCGGTGTGACGACGATGCTCGCCGTAGCGACGACGGTTGAGAGCAGCCGGGCCACGATCGCGCTGGCGACGCGATTCCCGAATGTGTTCGCTTCGGTTGGCATCCATCCAAACTATGCGGTGCAGGCCAAACCGGGAGATTGGGAGGCGATCGAAGGGCTGGCTTCGTCACCGAAGGTGATCGCGATTGGCGAGACGGGACTGGATCGGTATTGGGACCACACGCCGTTCGATGTGCAGATCGATTACTTTCGCAGGCAAATCGAACTCGCGAAGCGTCGTGACCTGCCGTTCATCGTGCATTGCCGCGAGGCGGAACCGGATGTCGTCGCCGTGCTGCGCCAGATGGCTGGCGCGGGACAGCTCAAGGGGATCATGCATTCGTTCTGCGGCCGGCAGGCGACGCTTGATGCGGCACTCGAGTTGGGGCTGCACGTCTCGTTCGCGGGAATGTTCACATTCAAGAAGAACAACGAGCTTCGCGAGTTGGCAAAGACCATTCCGCTGGAGCGGTTGCTGGTCGAAACCGACTCACCGTACTTGGCTCCGCAGCCCCAGCGCGGCAAGCGGAACGAGCCGGCATTCGTGCGGTATACGGCGGAGTGTCTCGCGGAAGTGTTTGGCAAAACGCTTGACGAGATGGCCGCGATTACGACGGCGAACGCTCTGCGGTTGTTTGGGTTGTCGGGCGAAGTCAGTTGATGGACGGGATTCGAGAATTTGCCAAGATCGGTCTTGCCACTTACAGTCCGTCCGCTTTTCCCGCCACTTCCTCCCACCGCGATTGGAGTCTGCCGATGCGCAAGAGTTTATTGCTGACCTGCCTGTGTTGGACTGGTGCGATGTTGTCGTTGACGGCGATCGGAGCGGACGTTCCGGCATCGAAGAACGACTGGCCGAGTTGGCGTGGTCCGAAGCGGGACGCCATCTCGACCGAGAAAGGCCTGCTGACCGAATGGCCGGAGAATGGCCCAGAAGTCGTCTGGACGGCGGAGAATCTTGGAAAGGGCTTTTCGAGCATCGCGATTTCCGGCGATCGCATTTACACGATGGGAGAACGCAAAGGTGGGACGTTCCTGATTTGCCTCGATCTGGACGGCAAGGAGCAATGGGCCGCGAACGTCGGCAAGGGTGATCCGAATTGCACTCCGACCGTGGATGGCAATCGGGCTTACACCGTCGATCGTAATGGCGAGCTGGCCTGTGTCGGGATCGAGTCAGGCAACGTGCTGTGGACGAAGAGCTTCACGAAGGACTTCGGCGGCAAAATGATGTCGGGCTGGGGCTACAGTGAGTCGCCGCTGGTGGATGGCGACCGACTGATCGTCACGCCGGGATCGAACGACGCGATGTTGGCGGCGCTCGACAAGCAGACCGGCGACGTGATTTGGAAGTCGGCTGTGCCGAAGTTGGGTGACAAGGGAGGCGATGGGGCGGCCTATTCGTCGGTCGTCATCAGCAATGCCGGTGGAATCAAGCAGTATGTGCAACTGGTCGGCAAAGGGATCGTGTCAGTGCGGGCCACTGATGGCAAGTTCTTGTGGAACTACAACAAGATTACGAACGGCACCGCGGCGATTCCGACGCCAATCGTGCGCGACGATTATGTGTTTTGCTCGTCCGGCTACGGCGACGGCGGAGCCGCTTTGTTGAAAGTGATCAACGACGGATCGGGCCTGCGCTTCGACGAAATTTGGTACAAGAAGGCGGGTGAGTTACAGAACCATCACGGAGGCGTCGTGCTGCTTGGGGACTACCTCTACATGGGTCACGGGCACAATCTCGGGTTGCCTGTGTGCGTGGACTTCCTGACCGGCAAGCCGACCTGGGGACCGCAACGTGGCCCAGGTGGTGACTCGGCAGCGGTGGTTTATGCGGATGGTCATCTCTACTTTCGCTACCAGAACGGTGTGATGGCTCTGATCGAAGCGAACTCGAAAGAGTTGCAGGTGAAGGGCAAGTTTAATGTGAAGACCAAAGATGGTCCGGGCTGGCCGCATCCAGTAGTGCTGGGCGGTCGGCTGTATCTTCGCGATCAACAGCACTTGCACTGTTACAACATCAAAAAGAGTTGACGTTCAACGTGCGTTTGGACAGGAACAGAACATGGCCCGACGTCGGTTTGTCGTCGGGCCATTTTGTTCTGATGGATTGTGACGCGCGCTTCGCAAATCTCCGCAGGGAGACGCAGGCTGAGCAATCGCGCGGCTTGACGTTTGAGCATGGCTCGCTGATGCTGTTCGTGGTTGCGTTCACTCAATCAGACAGGTCCATCGCATCGCACGCGTCGAGATTTCAACATGCTGGACTCCGATCTGTCCGTGTTGCTTGTGGAGGACAACCCCGCCGAAGCGCGGCGGCTGAGTGACCTGCTTGCGCAAGCCTCGCGGTGTCGGATGCGAGTGACGCATGTGACCAGCATTGGAGCTGCCAAGCGTGAGTTCGCGAAGGCTCCCACGAATGTGATCTTGCTCGATTGGTTTCTGCCCGACCGATACGGTGTTGATGGATTGCGCGACCTGCAAACGGTCGCTCCGCGCACGCCGGTGCTGATGCTGGTCGGCTGGGACGACGATGAAGCTGCAATGAATTCGTTGCGAGCCGGTGCGCAGGATGTACTGATCAAAGAGCAGATGACGTCGTCGATCCTCGAACGCACGATCCGCTACGCCGTCGAGCGGCAACGGACCGAATCCGCGCTGCGGCAGACCGAAGAGATGTACCGCTCCTTGATTGAGTCGCTACCGATCAACGTGTTCCGCAAAGACGCTCAAGGAAACTTCGTCTTCGCCAATCAACGATACTGCGACGAACTTCATCGGCGGTTGGATGAACTTGTCGGCCGCACGGATTTCACCTTCTTTCCGCCGGAATTGGCGGAGAAATATCGTCGAGACGATCAACGCGTCATGCGCGAACGGCTTGTGGTGGAAGACATCGAAGCCTATCGCACGCCAGATGGACAACGATTGCACGTGCAGGTCATGAAGGCTCCCGCGACCGATGCGAAGGGCAGAGTGGTTGGAACTCAGACGATGTTCTGGGACGTCACGCCGCGTGTTGAAGCCGAAGAGGCTTTGCAGCGCAGCACCTCTCGTTTCAAGAAGTTGTTCGATGCGAACATCATCGGCATCATTCTGGCCGACTTGTCGGGGAGAGTGCTTGAAGCCAACGACGCCTACCTGTCGTTGACCGGATACTCGCGTGAAGACTTGATGTCCGGCCGGCTGCGCTGGGATAAGCTAACGCCACCCGAATACCGCGAATTCGATTTACGAGAGATCGAGTCGCTGAATCGGACCGGTGTCTGCCCGCCGTGGGAGAAGGAATACATTCGCAAGGATGGCAGCCGCGTGCCGGTGATGCTGGGAGTGTCGATGCTCGACAATTCGACCAGCGAGTGTATTTGTTTCGTGCTCGACATGACGAAACAGAAGCGGGTCGAGGCGCAGTTGCTGCGAGCGAAAGAAGAAGCGGACTCGGCCAGTCAGTCGAAAAGCCTGTTCCTGGCGAACATGAGCCACGAGATTCGCACCCCGATGAACGCCATCATCGGACTGACGGAATTGGTGCTCGATTCGGATCTGACCCGGCAGCAGCGCGATAATTTGACGGCCGTGGCAGAATCAGCCGAAGCATTGCTGTCGTTGATCAATCACATTCTCGACTTCTCAAAGATCGAAGCAGGCAAGCTGGAGCTCGATGAAGTCGAGTTCAGCTTGCGAACGATGATTGCCGGTATTTTGAAAACCCTGGCGCTCGAAGCTCATCGTAAGCAATTGGAGTTAGTGGGAGACATTCGCGCTGACGTGCCTGATCGACTGCTGGGCGACGTGGTCAAACTGAGACAGATTTTGATGAACTTGTTGGGCAACGCGATCAAGTTCACTGAGTCGGGTGAAGTCGTCCTGCGAGTGATCGTTGTGTCACGCGACGAGCTGTCACTGGAACTTCAATTCGACGTGATCGATACCGGCATCGGCATCCCCGAGGACTATCAGCACGCAATCTTCGAGGCGTTCGAGCAAGTCCACACATCGATCAACCGCAAGTACGGTGGCACCGGATTAGGACTGTCGATCACTTCGAAGCTAGCGCAGCTCATGGGAGGACGTCTGTGGCTGACGAGCGAGCCTGGACGCGGCAGTACGTTTGTCGTGACCAGTCGAATGCGACCTGCCGTTTCAGGGTTGGCCGCAACAGCCATGAATCCCTCGCCGTTGGATGGACTGCGAGTCTTGGCTGTTGATGACAACGCGACCAGCCGGCAGAACTTAATGGACCTGCTGACCTCGTGGCGCATGCGGCCGATGGCCGTGGCCAGTGCAAGCGAAGCGTTGACGATTTTGAAACGCATGACGGGCGAGGACAGTGTCTTTGCGTTTTCGCTGATTGATTCCCAGATGCCTGATGGGGACGGTATTGATCTGGCGGCTACGATTCGCGAAGAGTTTTCAAATCAAGCCGGACACATGTTGTTGTTGCTCAGTTCACCCGATCGCGGGACAGAATTGGCGCGGTGCGATCAAGCAGGGATCGCAGCGACCATCGCAAAACCGGTGAATGAATCGGAGTTGTTCGACACGCTGATTTCGCTGCGTGGTGGATCTGGAGACGAAGTGGCACCCTCACTGCCTGCGCGAGCTGCTGTGAAGGCTCGGAACATCTTGCGTGTGTTATTGGTCGAGGATAGCCGGTTCAACCAAAAACTTGCCGTGGCTCTGCTGGAAAAGCGTGGGCATCAGGTCACTCTTGCTCACAACGGACGCGAGGCGGTCGACATATTCTTTCGCCAGCCGTTTGATCGGGTCTTGATGGATGTGCAAATGCCGGAGATGGATGGCCTGGAAGCGACACATGTCATCCGGCAGCGTGAGCAGCGATCCGGCTGGCATGTGCCGATTATTGCGATGACTGCTCAAGCGATGAGCGGCGATCGCGAGCGCTGCCTGGCGGCCGGCATGGACGAATATCTGACGAAGCCGATCCGCGCCGACCATTTGTATGAGGTTCTGGAATCGGACTTTCCCAACGCGGTGTTCCCTCAGGAATCGTCGTTCAAGGCGAGCCAGAAAACTCGTCGCGGGATGATTCAAAAGCCGCTCGAAGCCGAAGTGTCTCCGTCATCTCAGGCCAACGGAAGCATCGTCAATTGGACCCATGCCATGTCAATCGTTGGTGGCGATAAGGCGCTGTTACGCGATGTTGCAGTCGCTTGCCTCGAAGATTTTCCACGCTGGATGAAAGAGTTTGATCAGGCGTTGGCTGAGCGGCAAGCACCACTGTTTCGTCGTGCCGCACATTCATTGCGAGGTGCGTGTCGAACCTTTGGATTAGACCGGCTCACCACGCCGACACAGGAATTAGAAACGCTTGCACTGGCTGGTAATCTGGCTGCCGCTGAACAACTGCTGAACTCGCTGCGACCTGAGCTGCAGGCCTGTCAAATCGAACTGCAAGCATTCCTGGAAAAGCCGCGAGACCGACATGACCACGATTTTGGTCGTCGATGATTCCGCGATGGACCGACGCGTCGCTGGCAGGCCGCTGGAAAAGCAGCCGGACTGCCAGTTGTTCTACACCGAAGACGGCTACGCGGCGCTGAAGTCGGTGGATGAGAATCTGCCAGACGTCGTTGTCACGGACATGGCCATGCCGCATCTCGATGCCCTAAAACTGGTCAAAGCGATGAAGCGTAACTTCTCGCTGATCCCGGTAATCATCATGACCGCTGTGGGAACCGAGGAGACCGCCGTGCAAGCTTTGACGCGTGGGGCGGCCAGTTATGTGACCTAGCGACGTCTGGCTGAAGACCTGCTGGAAACCGTGAGGATTGTGTTGCAAGCCGCCGACGATGAGCGAATTGTTTCGCGGCTGGTGATTCATTCAACTCAGCCGTCCGAGTTCAAATTTGTGCTCGAAAACGAATAGCCGTTGTTGGCCACTTCCGTGACCCACATGCAGCAGACCATCACTGCGAAGGAGTTGTCCGACGAGTCGGAGCGGCTGCGAATCGGCGTCGCTCTTGAAGAGGTGTTGCTCAACTCCGCGTATCACGGAAATCTCGAGTTGTCTTTCTGTCTGTAATAAGACGATAAGTCGTCGCACCACGAATTGGTTCGCATTCGGGCGAATAGGTCGCTGTATCGCGATCGGCAGATCTACGTGGACGCCTCGTTCTCGCCAGCAGGTGCCGAATTCAAAATCCGTGATCAGGGTTCAGGCTTCAATCCTAACGATCTGCCTGATCCCGCCGAGCTGGCAAATCTGCATAATGCGACGGGGCGTGGCTTGCTGTTGGTGCGCACTTTTATGGATAGCGTGGCCTTCAACGAAACCGGGAACGAAGTGCGGCTGACGAAAACCGTCCGCCGTGTTAATGTCGAGCCGCTCGCCTGATGGCAGGACGCGAAGGCACTCCTCGAAGACCAAGACCCGCCATGAAGTTTGCTTTGATCATCCCGGACGGCGTTGCCGATGAACCGCAGCCGTCGCTGGGCGGCAAGACGCCGTTGCAAGCCGCTCGCATCCCGCACATGGACGACATCGCTCGACGCGGGGTCGTTGGCCGAGCGAACAACGTCCCCGAGTCACTCCCGTCCGGAAGCGACGTGGGGACGATGAGCCTCTTCGGCTACGACCCGCTGATCTATCACACTGGCCGAGCGCCGCTCGAAGCCGCCGCGCAGGGTCTCTCGCTCGGACCGGACGACTGGGCGATTCGCTGCAACTTCGTCACGATCAACAACAATCGGATGCACAGCTTCACCGCTGGTCAGATTCCCAACGAGATCAGTCAGAACTTGATCGAAGCGTTGCAGCATTCCGCCTGCGGCGATGCACATTGGAAATACTTTGCCGGGGTCAGCTACCGCAACCTGCTGATCTATCGCGGCCGGGGCGAGCCGTCTCCCTTCGCCGCCGATACGAACACAACTCCGCCGCACGACATCACCGCTCAAATCATTGACCCGTACTTGCCCCACGGCACCGGCTCGGAATTGCTGCGGGATTTGATGACCAAAAGCCGCGATGTGCTCGCCGGTGTCGAAGCCAATCGCACTCGCGGCGACAGCGCCGCCACGCAAACCTGGTTGTGGGGCCTGGGCAAATCTCCCGTGCTCAAGCCGTTCAGGGAACGCTTTGGTGTGTGCGGAGCGGTCATCACGGCCGTCGATCTCTTGCGCGGAATCGGCCGGTTGCTCGGCTGGCAAGTCATCGAGGTTCCTGGTGCGACCGGCTATCTCGACACCGACTACGCCGCCAAAGGCCGCTACGCCGTGGCCGCGTTGCAGCGGCCGGACATCGATTTCATCGTCGTCCACGTTGAAGCGACCGATGAAGCGTCACACGAAGGACATGCCGACGAAAAAGTCAAAGCTCTCGAACGGATTGACGCTGAAATCGTCGCGCCGGTTCACGACTACCTGCACTCCCAGGGCGATTATCGCATTCTTATCAGCCCCGATCACCCGACGTTCCTCCGCACTAAGACTCACAGCCACGGCTATGTGCCAGTAGCCATGTGCGGCTCCGACATCCCCTCGGCTGGAATGCCGAGCTACGACGAAGCGATCGGCATCCGGTCGCACTTGTGTTTCGAGAAAGGCTGCGACCTAATGCCTGCGTTCATGAGCCGTACATGAGTTTCTGAAATTTGAACTCTCACCTTTGAAATCGACTTCCTATGAAAGCCATCCAGCTCGAAAAACCTGGTCAGTTTCGTCACATCGAAATCTTAGAACCCAATCGACCCGGTCCCGGCGAGGCGTTGGTTCGCGTGCATCGCGTTGGCATCTGCGGCACGGACATCAGCGGGTATCTCGGCAAGATGCCGTTCTACAGCTACCCGCGCATTCCGGGGCATGAACTTGGTATTGAAGTGGTCGAGGTCGGCTCCGGCGTCAGCAACGTGAAGGTGGGCGATCGCTGCTCGGTCGAGCCGTATATGAATTGCGGTGAGTGCTACGCCTGCCGCCGCGGCAACAGCAACTGCTGTGAGAGGCTGCAAGTGCTCGGCGTTCACATCGACGGCGGGCTGCGTCCGCAATTTGTGCTGCCTGCTCGCAAGCTGCACCCGTCGAGCAAGCTGACGCTGGAACAACTCGCACTGGTCGAAACTCTCGGCATCGGCTGCCACGCGGTCGATCGAGCCAACCCGCAACCGGGAGAACATGTGCTGGTCATCGGAGCCGGTCCGATCGGCCTGTCGGTCATCGAATTCGTGAAGCTCACCGGTGCAACGATCACGGTGCTCGATATGAACCAAGGCCGGCTCGACTTCTGCCAGAAGACGATGGGAGTCGCACACACGATTCGCTTCAACGGCGATGGCAGCGAGATGAAAACTTTGCAGGAGATCACGAACGGCGCGCTCGCCGCTCACGTCTTCGACGCGACCGGTAGCCCAAAGTCGATGTGCAACGCCTTCAACTATGTCGGCCACACCGGCAAGATCGTCTTCGTGGGAATCGTCACCGACGAGATCAGCTTCCCCGATCCGCTGTTCCACCGCCGCGAGATGACGATCCTCGCATCGCGCAATTCGCTGCCGAAAGACTTCGGTCGCATCATCAACCTGATCGAAACCGGCCGCATCGACACTCGCCCGTGGATCACTCATCGCACGCCGTTCGAGGGACTGATCGACGTCTTCCCGTCGTACACGAAGCTCGAAACCGGAGTGATCAAAGCGATCGTCGATGTCGCGTAACGTGGGGCAACTTCTCAACCTGCCATTGTGTGGACGGGCAGACCGAGAAACTGCGCCACGAGCTAAGGCTCGCGAGCGGCCGTCAACTTGTTCAGCCACGGAGAGAAGATCAGGATCACGGCGCCGGCTCCAAACGACGTGACCACGAACAGGGCAAAAAAGTCCGCATCGCCGCCGAAGCTCCAGGGAAGTTTGATCTCTCCCTTTTCGATTCGGTCGGTCAATCCAGCAAGTTTGCCGCCAATGACATAGGCCATGAAGCTGCTAAGAAACCATAGGCCCATCAACAATGTGACGTGCTTCTTTGGGGCGGTCTTCGTAACGAAGGCCAAGCCGGTCGGCGACAGGAAAATCTCGCCGATGGTGTGGAAGATATAAGTCGCTGTGATCAGCCACATGGCGGCTTTGGCCCCGTCCTTCGCCTGCAGTCCGGCCCAGACCGTGAATAGATAACCGATTCCCAGCCAAATCAGGCCCAATCCAATCTTGACTGGTTGTCCGGGATTGCGGTGCCGTGCTTCTAGCTTGGTCCACAATGCTCCGAAGACCGGTGCGAGCAGCACGATTCCGAAGGGGTTGATGTCCTGGAACCAACCCGTCGGCACGAGGAAGTCGCCGAGCATGCGATTCGTCTTTTCGTCGGTGAAGAAGTTGATGCTGGTCGCGGCCTGCTCGAACGCCAGCCAGAAGAACGTGTTGAATACCATGTAAATGAAGATTGCAGCGACGGGTCCGCGGTCCATTTTTTCTTGAGTGGCCGTGAAGAAGATTGCCCAGCCGATGCCACCCAGCAGCAAAACCCACACTAGCCACGGTTGGCTGAGAGTTTCGTCGATCGTTCTCAATAATCCGATGTGAAAGAAGATCGTGACAATCGCCGAGATCGCAAAGCCGGTCAGCAGAAACAGCGGCGCAGTCGAACCTTTCCCGTCGCGCGGCAAGCCGATTCCTTCGAGAAACTTGGGCCGCACGGTCAGATAGATCGCCAGCCCTGCCAGCATTCCAGCAGCGGCAGCACCGAAGCCGTAGTGCCAACCGACTTGCTCGCCCAGATACGCACAAGCTGTCGTTCCCAAGAACGCTCCGACATTGATCCCCATGTAGAAGATGCCGAACGCCCCCTCACGACGCGGATCGCCATCCGGGTAAAGCTGACTGACCATCACCGTCACAGTCGGCTTGAAGTGGCCGGTCCCGACAACGATTAGAGAGAGCCCGAAGATGAATAAATCCAAGCCAGTCTGATTCATCGCCATCGCGCCTATTCCAGAGATGGCCAGCACGATGTGTCCAAGAGCAATGAGCAAGCCGCCAACCACCATCGAGCGATGCGTACCGATCAGCTTGTCTGCAATCAGCCCGCCGAGGATCGGTAGCAGATAGGCCATGCCGCCGTACCAGCCCATCAGGTTGGTTGCGTCCTCTTTGGCCCAACCCCGTCCGGGATTAAACCCAGCCTCCGCGCCTGGCGGAGGATTTGCCATGCCATCAATGGCGCACTTCAGATACAAGCCCAGGATCGCCCGCATTCCGTAGAAGCTGAACCGCTCCCACATTTCCACGCCGAACAGCACAAACAAGCCGAGTGGATGTCCAAACCACGTTTTAGTGGCAGCAGCGGACGGACTTCGTTCGTCGGACATGGTTCCCTTTCACGATCAGGGGATGGGATTGGCGGGCGGGAGCATGATGCCCCAATGACTTGAATTCAAGCAGCCTGGTGAATGATCAATTCTGTTGCGGTATGACGGCAACGATGTCACCAGAACGCAACATTCGTCCGATGGTGAGGTGTTGCAAAACAGCACAGCCGACGGATTGCTGATGTGCGCAGGATTCTCGCTGTGGCTGTTTCTCGTGCCAATGCTTGAGTTTGCGATCGTCTCGAAAAAATTTTCGCGACTGGCCCAATCATTGCCATTGTCTCGGTCGCGCATTTGCGAACGATGTTTCGACCGGCCGCCTTCCCAGACGCCACTTCAAGAGATCACTCCCATGGCCAAGCGCAACCGACTTCACTTTCACGATTGGAACGGTGCAAAGGTCATCGACCTGGGCACCATGGAAATCTGGGACGGAGCCGACCTGGCTCTGCTCCGCGAAACGCTGACACTGCTGATCGACCGCCAGCGGCATCACTCGATCGGAGTGAATATGGCGTTCGTGAAGTACATCCCCAGCGGGTTCTTCGGACTCCTGTTCGACTGGCGAGAGAAGGGTGTCCGAGTCCAGCTCTTCAATCCGCAACCCCACGTCCAGCGGATGCTGTGGTTCACGCAATTCATGCAGCCGGTCGCGAAAGGATGCTTCCTGATGCTCGCCGATCCAAAGCAACCGTATCAGACCGGATCGACTCCGCCGTGGGCGACGACCGCTCCGATCGAAATCCCGGATGATGACAAAGTGGAAGTCAGCCTTTTCTCTCAGGCGACTGACGGTGACGAAGCGGAGTTGGCATTCGCAGTGGCGGGAGACGGCGAAGAGGACGATGACTTCGAGTCCGCCATCGATGACTGATTGCTCGGATTGTGATTGAGAGACCAAACCCTCGGAGCTGAACGTGCCGAGGGTTTTCGTTTCATTGTGTCTTGCGTCGTTCTCGGCAATGGCGACCTCCTGCTTACTCGATTCGCGAACCGCCGATAGTTTGGCTGACTCGTCACGAACCAATTCCCAGCCAGCGCTAATTGAACGCTGCCATCCCCAAAGATCTCGAAACCATCCGCCTGAAGTACCTGAAAAAGGATCGCCGCCGCCGACTGGATCAGGCCTTCACAGATCGCGCGTACGACGCCCAACAGAAAATCCGCCGCCCCCTGCTTTGTCAGAGCGCCTCATCGTGAAACACTCCCATGTTGTAGACATCGACGTTGCGCGTGTGCGGGGCGTTGTAGAGTGTCTGCTGCAATGTCCGGTCGGCGGCGCGGGCTTAAATGGCCTCGACTCCCAATTCCTGGACTCTTTTGTTGACGTGGAACACGAGGCCATGGTCATTCCAGGTCTTAAAATCTCGGCTGTTGGCAAGCACAATCGCTGGCCCGAAGGGACCGCCACGCTTGACCGAGTGGATGAACAGACCCTCGCAAAGATCGTAGCTGAGATTGCCTTCATCGCTGCTGGGGACTGTCGGCACATCCAGTTTCGTCCATGGAACTGCATCCGGAGAAACTGCAAAACCTGCATTCAGCCACGAAGCCTTGAAGCGCCGCCCGGGATCGGGATCGTACGGATCGCGGGTCGGATGCACGATCCGCATGTAGGGTTTAGGGCCAGTCATCCAATGCTGTCCGTCACTGCTCACCCGCAACGGCTCATCGGTTTTTAAGACACATAATTTGAAGTGCTCGGCATCCGGATCCCAAATCGGGGCCATGCCTGTTTGAATGGCCTGAGTCGGATTGTCGCTGCGAACGACCGTACCCCGCTTCTGCGGTGGACGCATCATCCGCTCGAGATTCTCGATCCTCACAATCGAGTCGTCATCCAGAAACAATTTCCGCTGTCCAATGAGATATTTTCCGGGTGTCCTCGGCAACAGCCACTGACCGAGGTCCAAGCAATAAACCGGGCTACAGCGCGTGGATCGTCCACGAGCGATGGTCATTCAACATTAGAGATTCTCTTATCATGCGTCAGTCGCTCTTTTCGCGGGAGTATGTGAGGTGCTGCATTGGCGAGTATACTCCATCGTCATACCAACACGAACTTTGAGCAGCGAGGCGATTCAGGCAATACGCTCGTTTCAGCCGCTGAGTGCTAGTGCGTGCGAGCATCCGTCATGAGCGTCACACATCACTGGCGAAAGGAAAAGGGCGCGCGCCTGCAAGGGTCAAGAGCACTGGATCACTTCAAGGTTCAGGCGCCGTGCATCGTGCGTGTTCCGCATGGCGGATTCCGACTCTTCTACACCGCCGTGGGGCCGGCGAAACCGTTTTCGGCGTGTCAGGGCTACATTCTCAGCGCGGTCTCGGAGGACGGATTGATGTTTCGCACCGAGCCGGGTATTCGTCTGGCACCGCAGCCGGCGTTACCGCACATGTCGTTGCGAGTGATTGCGCCGACGATCACGAAGCTCGCCGACGGTTGCTGGCGAATGTACTTTGAATCACGCGGGCCGGCTGATCGACCGACAGTCATTTGCAGCGCGGTGTCTTCGGACATGTTGCACTGGGAACTTGAGGAGGGCATTCGATTGCAGAACCTCGGCGGAGTCCGCGGGCCTCGTTATCTGCAATTGCCGGATGGTCGCGGCCGGCTGTATTGCTGCAGCTCGAAGTTTGGTCCCGGAGAGATCGCGAGCGACCAGCGAATTGCGACCAGCGTCATCAGCGCAATCACGTCCGATGGCCTGAACTTCGAGTTCGAGCCAGGAGATCGTCTGCGGGACAACCAGGCTGATGACGACACAGCGGGAATCACCGCGGCGGAGGTTCTCTCACCGTCGATCAAAGACGATTGTTGGACGATGTTCTTCTCGGCCTGGCAGGATGTGCCGCCGGGAACCAAGGTGCCTCTGCATCCGAGCCAAGATGTCAACGCCGTGGCAAGCGGAACGAGCGACGACTTTGCCGCTGCGTCGATTGCCTCGGATCTGTCCGGATACAGGTCACGGATCTTCGTGGCCTGTTCGACCGACGGCTTGGTTTGGAAACGTGCTAAGTGCGTAATCGACGGTCTCGGATACGGAGGCGCGGGGCTGGACGCCGTTCACGCGGAGGACATGTCGCTGGTTCAAATCGGCAAGAACGAGTATCGAATGTACTATGCCGCCTGTGACAAAGACGGTAATTGGCGCATTGCCAGTGCGGTGACGAACGGTTTGGATTAAGGGGCTGGCAAAAAACTCGCCCGGCAATTAGCCGGAACGCGCTAGCGTCCGGTTTTTCTGCTCTCATCAACGAGTTCTTTGTCAGCCTCCAAGAGTCCAGCACCGATTTCGCGAACATCCTCAAAACGAGCAACACTCAACCGGAAGGCTATCGACGATGAGCATCCTTGACCGATTTTCGCTGAAGGGACGCATCGCGCTGGTGACCGCCGGCGCGGGACCGTTGTTTGGCAGCAGCATCTCGCAGGCACTCGCCGAAGCTGGCGCGACCGTCATCACGGCGTCGCGTTCGTTGGAAGCCAATCAGCAGTTCGCCGAGTCACTGCGAACTGCCGGGTACGACGCGCACGGCATGCAGTTTGACCTGTCCGATCCTGATTCGATCCGACAATTGCACCGCGATGTGATCCAGCGATTCGGACGGCTGGATATTTTGGTGAACAGCGCGCTGACGCGCGATGGTCACGTCGGAAATTTGGAGAGTCAGAATTCGGAGGTCTGGATGAAGGCGGCTGGCGGCGACTTCTCGGGACTGTTTTTGATCTGTCAGCAGTTCCTGCCCGACATGGTCAAGCAAAGACGCGGGTCGATCATCAATATCTCCAGCATCTACGGCGTCGTGTCGAACGACCCTACGATCTATGAAGGAACCACGATGCTTCAACCGCCGACGTATAATTTCGTGAAGGCGGGAATGATCAACTTCACGCAGTACTTAGCTTGCTACTACGGCAAGCAGGGAGTGCGAGCAAACTGCATCAGCCCCGGCGGGTATTTCAACGACCAGCCCAAGCCGTTCCTTGATCAATACTGCCACCGCGTCCCCATCGGTCGGATGCTGGGCAACGAAGACATTAAGGGGGCGGTAGTCTTCTTGGCTTCGGACGCTTCCGAGTATGTCACCGGTCTGAACCTGATGGTCGACGGCGGATGGACGTGTTTGTAGAACCGGCATTGCTCCCACGGCCTTGGCCGAGACAGCATTGTTTGACCGCACCGAGTTGCTGCACACGTTGGACTCAAGCGATCAACGATGAAATCGATCAGGCCAGAATCGCTTGCACCACTTCCCCATGCACGTCGGTCAGTCGATAATCGCGGCCGCCGTGGCGATAAGTCAGGCGTTCGTGGTCGAAACCCATTTGATGCAGGATCGTGGCGTGCAGATCGTGGACGTGGACCTTGTCTTGGACCGAATGCCAGCCGAATTCGTCGGTCGCTCCGTGGACTATGCCGCCGCGAATGCCGCCGCCAGCCAGCCACATCGTGAAGCCGAACGGATGATGCTCGCGACCGTTGGTTCCTTCGGCCGTTGGAGTGCGACCGAACTCGCCGCCCCAGAGCACCAACGTGTCTTCGAGCAGACCGCGTGACTTCAAATCGGTCAACAATGCGGCGATCGGTTGGTCGACTGCTAGGCAGCGCTTGGGGAGATTCTCACGAAGGCCGCCGTGATGATCCCAGGCATTATTCTGCGGCGCATCGAAGAGTTGCACAAACCGCACGCCCCGCTCGACCAGTCGCCGGGCGAGCAGACACTGCTTGCCGAAGAGTTCGGTCGCTGGCTGGTCGGTGCCGTACAGCTTCTGAGTCGCCTCGCTTTCGCGCGAGATGTCGAACGCCTCGGGAGCTTCGCGTTGCATGCGAAACGCCAACTCGAACGACGCGATCCGCGCATCGAGTTGGCTGTCGATGACTCGGTCGCGCTTGTGGAGTTCATTCAGCCGGACGAGCGCGTCGAGTTTCTTCCGCTGGCCTTCGAGGGAGCCCGACGGATCGCCGAGGTTCGCGATCGGGTTCTTCAGATCGCGGACCAGCGTCCCTTGATAGGCACTCGGCAGGAAGCTCGATGCCCAGAGTTGCGCTCCCTGAAAAACGGCTGCGGGACTGACCACGACGAACCCGGGCAGGTTTTGATTCTCGGTGCCGAGTCCGTAGGTCAGCCACGATCCGAGACTCGGCCGCGAGAAGGCTTGCTCGCCGGTACACATTTGGAGCGCCGCGCCAGTGTGATTGATGTTGTCAGCCACCATCGAGCGGATGACGCACAGGTCGTCGATGTGCCTCGCCGTGTGCGGCAACAGCTCACTGACTTCGATGCCGGAGTCCCCTTGTCTAGAAAACTTCCAGGGCGATGCGAGCAGGTTGCCGGTCTTGGTTCTTTCGAGCTTCGGCTTCTCAAACGGCAACGGCTGACCGTTCTCCGCCGCGAGCCGAGGTTTTGGATCAAACAGGTCCACATGCGAAGGACCACCGGGCATGTAGAGGAAGATGATCCGCTTGGCCTTGGGCGAGTGATGCGGCGCGCGGATCGCGTAGGCTTGAGCCGCGCGATGTGGTTCGTTCGCCGCCAGCAGGTCGGCGAGCGCCAGCAGACCGAATCCACAACCAGTACGAGCCAGCAGATCGCGTCGTGAGAGCGTGAGTTGATGGGTCATGGTCGTAGCCTCATGATTCGCTGGGACAGATTCAGTCGATGTAAATGAACTCGTTGCAGCACAGCAACACATGCGCAAGGTCGCTCCAACCAGCGTCCGCACTTGCTTGCCCCAGAAGCTGCCGCGCAATCCTGATCTCTTCTTCGCTGGGCGAACGGCTGAAGAGCAGGCGGTAGGCGTATTGAATCCGCGAAGTTTCGAAATTCGGCGACTCTTTGGGCAGTTCACGAATCAGCCGCTCCGCCAGGTGCTGAGTCTGGCCGAGCGTGAAACTATTGTTGAGCAAGAACAGCGACTGCGGGGCGACCGTGCTGACATTACGCTTCTCATCAGACGCATCAGGATTGGCCGCATCGAACAGCGTCGCAAAGTTGCTGCGATCCCAGCGCGCCGTCTGGACGTAAAGCGATCGCCGCGAGATGGAAACATTGTCGCTCGCCGGTCCACCGCTGACGGGATCGAGCTTGCCGGTGACGGATAGCATCGCATCACGAATCGCTTCCGCCTCCAACCGGCGAGCGGTGAAGCGTCCCAGCCAACGGTTATCGGGATCGGCGAGGCTCTTCTGCTCCCGATCGTCCTCTCTGCCGCTCGCTTGTTGATAAGTGGCTGAGAGCACGATGCGGCGATGCAGTTTTTTGAGCGACCAACCCTCCTCGACAAATCGAACTGCGAGCCAGTCGAGTAGCGCAGGATGTGATGGCGGTTCCGAGAGCATTCCAAAATTGTTCGGCGTACGGACCAACCCTTCGCCAAAATGCGAATGCCAGATTCGATTGACGATGACGCGCGCGGTGAGCGGGTTTTCTTTCGAAGCGATCCACGCCGCCAGTTCGCGCCGGCCGCTCCCGCTGGTGATCGCGGGCTGCTTGTCACCCGCAAAGAACAACGGCATCCGGCGCGGCACAATCGACCCCAGTCGCGTATAGCTGCCGCGAAGATGAATCGGCACGTCTTGGATGGCAGGGAACAACCCGCCGGGAACGCCCCCCTCACTGACCGCCAATGCCATGGGCGGTTCGGGAGGTAATTCTTTTTGCAGCCGGTCGCGCCGCTCAATCAATGCCCGCCGAGCGGGATCATCTGGCGGCGGTTTCGGCGACTGCTTGTCCAGTTCGGCGAGCTTTGCAGTCACCTCCGCAATTTGCTGCACTTGCTGGTTGTGCTTCTCCACGACGTCTTGCGGCACGAGCGGCCGACGTTGCAGCGTGATCTCACCACCCTTCGTCCCCAGTTCCTTGAGCATCCGCGTGCTGTAAAAGATACCGGCCAGCGCGTAGTAATCGGTCTGTGCCAGCGGATCGAATTTGTGGTCGTGGCAGCGAGAACATCCCAGCGTCAGACCGAGGAACGCCTTTCCGACGGTGTCGATTTGATCGTCCACCATGTCGCTGACCATCTTCTCTTTATCGGCATCGCCGCGATCCCACGCTCCGTTGACGAGAAACGTTGTCGCGATCAACCCGTCGGTGTAAGGCTGCTGGCCGTCGGGCGCGGGGAGCAGATCGCCGGCAATCTGATGCGTGATGAATTGATCGTAGGGCAAGTCGCGGTTGAGCGACTCGACGACCCAATCGCGATACCGCCACGCTTCGAGCGGTTCACACACCGGGTTGCGAGCCTTCGGGTCGCCGTCGTGATAGTCGGCATAGCGCACGACGTCGAGCCAGTGCCGAGCCCAGCGCTGCCCATACGCGGGCGATCCGAGCAGCCGATCGACAACGCGATCAAACGCTTGATCCGAGTTGTCCGCGACGAACGTATCGACTTCTTCAGGAGTCGGCGGGAGACCCGTGAGGTCGAACGTCACCCGTCGCAGCCACACATGCCGATCGGCCGGGGGAGAAGGCGACATCTCGCGAGCTTCCAATTCCGCCAGAATGAACGGATCGATCTCACCGCGCAGCCACGGTGAGTTCTTCACCGATGGCGGAGGTGCCTGCTTCACTGGCTGAAACGCCCACCAATTCTGCTGTTTCGGAGTCACCGCGTATCCACCCGGCCCCGTTCCTGCCCCGCTCTCCTTCGGAGTCGTTGCTGACTCCGGCCACGGCGCTCCCTGCGCAACCCAACGTGTCAGCTTGACGATGTCTGCGTCTCCCAGCTTCTGTTTCGGTGGCATCTTCCGTTCGCCGAGATATCCGATCGCTTTGATCAGTAAACTTTCGGTCGGCTTCCCAGGGATCACGGCTTGCCCCGTCTCACCCCCCTTCAGCAGTAACTCGCGCGACGTGAGTCGCAACCCACCCTCCTGTTTCTTCTCGCCATGACACGATTGGCAATGCTCAACCAACAGCGGACGAATCTGCTTCTCGAAGAATTCGTCATTCGGATCGGCGTGAGCGAGGCTTGCCGTGAAGCAAGCCAACGCCACCAGATTTGCACGAGTCGACAACATGGCCACCATCCTGTTCGGGCTGGGCGATCGAAAACCGAACTCTCAAATTCTGTTTGCTACGTCTCCAAAGTAACGCAACTGGGCTACGGATCGGAGCGCAGGTCGGGTTTTGGCGCATGCGGATAGTCGACGGGTTCGTAACGGATCGCCAGTTCAGGAGTCAGCAACTTCATATGGCTTTGAATTCGTGACGTGAGCGCTCGGTCGAGAATGCCGCTGCTCAGCAGAGTTCGCTCGAAGGGATAGCTCGGCCGACCCGTGTGAATCATTCGCTCGATTGCTTTGAGCAGATACGCGAAGTGGGGATGCCTGGGTTCCGCCCGTTCTTCGAATCGAGTGGCCATCGGTGTCGGCTCCCCTTTGAGTTTCAGGGCGGCCGAAATTCCACCAGCTATTCCGGGCAGCATGAAAACCGCTCCGAGCAAACCATCGAGATATTCAAATAGGTACAGGGCCGAATCATTTCGTCCGCGAACTTGATCCGGCTGGTTGCAGACCCGCGCGAGCGCGGTGTCAAACGTCGTCTTCGAAATCAGGCCGTCATCCAGAGGCTTCCACATCGCGTCCCCTTGCAGGCACTGTACCCATTTCACGCCGGTCTCGGCCCCGCGCCGCCGTTCGACCAGACACTGGTAGCAGTCCAGCGCGTGGAACCCGTAGATTTCCGGGTGCGAATAGCCAATGCCGACTGCGGCCTCGATCTCACAATTCATCGGCACGGTCAGGTCGGGATCTCGGTACGTGACGGTCAGCGACGAGCCGGCCATGCACGGGACGTTCATTTCTTTTGCTCGGTCAGACATCCACTTCGCGTCGTCCCATTGTGGCCCCAGGTGTTTGTCGTTGAAGACTGGCACGATGCGGCCGTACTTTTGGAACGTGTTGGTGATCGCCTCGAAGAAACGGCGGCGCGGATACAGGATCTGTCCCTTGTCGTTCGACGGATAGTTGCCATGCTCGCCGATGCTGATCACCCCATCGACCGGGATGCGATCGCCGCCGACGGTGACGGCTTGCTCGATCGTGTCGAAGAGCGGCACGTCGTACTTCTGCGCGATCGCGCGGCCGATATCCGTGTTGCCAATCTGCTCGATGTACAACGACGCAAGTTTCAGAGCCGGCCCAGGGCCGCCATCCTGCTTCCAGCCTTCGAGGATCTTGCCGATCAGCACATCGGCGTGAGACCCCTTGAAATAAGTCGTCACCACGGCGGCAACCGACTTCGGCATTTTTGGTTGGCTTACACCCGCGACTGAGTGTGTTGCCAGCTCGCCCAAAATTGCTGTTGCCGCGGTGCTCGCCAGCCAGTCACGGCGATTGAGTCTGAATGCGTTCATTGTGGTTTGTTCGCGTCGGTCGTATTGAAGATCAGGAGTCACGGGAGTGGCCGCCGGAATATCCCGGTCGTCGTGGAGTGCCGATTGCGCGGCTCGCTCGCGTCGACACTTCGGGCGAGTTTCAAGCACAAGCCTTTCCAAGGTCATCAACTCAGTCGTCCGGAATACAGCGGGGCGATCACCTCGCCATTGAGCAAATGATTCGGCCGCTGCAGCGGGTCCATGAGCATTGCGTTGTGATCAACGCCGAGTGCGTTGAACAATGTTGTGCAGACATCAGCGGGAGACCACGGTCGCGAGACCGGGTACGCCGCGTTGGCGTCAGACTGCCCGACGACTTGGCCCCCTCGAACACCGGCTCCGGCGACGAGTGCCGAGTACACATGAGCCCAATGGTCGCGACCGGGAATCGATTCACCGGGCAGCTTCGAGATGCGGGGCGTCCGCCCGAACTCACCCATGACGAGCACCAATGTCTGGTCCAACAACCCCGTTGCCGACAAATCATCCATCAGCGCTGCGAGCCCCCGATCCAATTCTGGCAGCAACGTGTTCTTCAATCGCCCCCAGTTGTCGACGTGAGTGTCCCACGTTTGCACGATCCCCATCGCCGCTTGCACGATCGGAACTCCCGCTTGCAGCAATCGTCGCGCGAGCAACAAAGACTGGCCGAATTTGTTCCGGCCGTAACGATCGCGAACCGGAGCTTCTTCACGCTGAATGTCGAACGCTTGAGCGACTTGATCGGATGTCAGCAGCGAGAACGCCAACCCCTGTTGTTCCGCGAACGACTTGGCTCGGCCTGTTGCGTCGAGCGACAGCGGGCTGCGATTCACCGTTTCCAGCAACCCGCGCCGCGACAGCAGCCGAGGAGAGGTGATCCCCGGTTGCAGGCTCAGAGAATCGATGCGGAAGTTGGGGTCATTGGGATTATGATTGATCTGCCAAGGGTCATGCTTCGGACCGAGGAACCCGGCATGTTGTCCGGGCCAGGTGAGCGGTCCTTCGATGAAGTAGTTCGGCAGCGAGACCCCGGTCGGCACACCATCACTGCGTGGCCGAACGTAGCTGAGCGCCCCCGCGAAGTTCGGGAAATCATTGCGAGACTCGACACGATCCAGATCACTGCCTCCCCGCGGAATCGGTGTCGGGCGGCCGGTCAGCGCGACGTGTGTCGCCAGCAGATGATTGTGTTCCAGATGCGCCAACGAGCGGAGCACCGACCAGTGTTTCAGTTGCTGCGCCAGTCGCGGCAGATGCTCGCAGACCTGCACGCCCGGAACGGCAGTTTCGATCGGCGAAAACTCACCACGAATCTCCGCTGGAGCATCCGGTTTTGGATCGAGCATATCCAACTGGCTCGGTCCGCCGCTCAGATGCACGATCAGAACCGACTTGGCTCGGCCAGTCGCCGACGATGCGGCAGACGTCGTGTTCGGGAGCAATGGCAACGCCGAACCCATGACACCCGCCGTGCTGACTCGCAGCCAATCTCGACGACCCATTTGTTCAACCGGAAAAATCATTCGTCGTCACCTCGAATTACGTTTCGACCCAACTGCATTCGGCCGCAGTTATTCTTGCAGAAGTATCGGTCTGTCGCGATCAGAATCTACGATCAGACGAGCAATCGGCTTCCAGCCTGTCAAATTTTCGGAGAATTCGACAGGCTGGAACCCGATCTCGCGAAACAGAACCAGCCGCCCCGCCCCATCGTAACTCCTAAAGGCCACGGAAGACTCGCCCTGATGAACATCGGTTTCAAACGCCTGCTGTACTTGATTTGTGGTCTGACAGCACGGTCGGCAGCTCGCACGAACGTCGCGCGTTGGCCGCTGGCATTCATGAAGCGACGCTCGCAGTCGGAATGGCGGTTGGCACCATCGTGGGGGGCGTTCTTGGTACGATGGCGAATCGGCGCATCCCCTACTTGCTCGCGGCGGCAGTCTTGCTGGTGATGATCGTCATGCAGTCCATCGCTTGGTGGCGCTGGATTCGGTGTCCCAGACAGAATGCGTTTCAGACGGACGTCGATTCCAGCACAGTGGTGCGGAAGGACTCAACCTGACTCGATCGGCTGAGCGGCGAGGAAGGATCGCATCCCGAATTTGAATCGTCGTTGTTGTCTCGGTTGCCGTGTTCGCGGTTGCGGATGGATTGCCAACTTGCCTCAATTGCAACAATCTCCCGACATCCCTCGAGGTGCCGATCATGCAGCTGCGCCCTTTCCGTTCCACCGGACTTTTGGTTTTCTGCGTCTGCGCGTCGGGCGTCGGCCTGACTTATGCGATCAATTCGCTGATGGGTTCAGCATCGTTTGCCGAGGATGCAATCCAGTTTGTCGATGACGGCTTTCAGGAATTTGCTCAGGGGTCGTTCGACGACGGCGGACATAATTTCTATGCGGCTCACGATGGGACGCTGCGGAACATTAATCGGTTTGATCTCAATGAGGACGGGCATCTCGACGTCATCTTCAATTGCACACACAACACCTATCAGATGCTTCCTGCGACGTGTGGCACGATCCATCCGGATCGCCGTGCCGCAAAAAGCACTGACATTGCGGTCGAAGGGTCGCAGCAGGTGGCGTGCGGAGATTTGAATCGTGATGGGTTCACGGACTTGGTGTTCTGCCCCAATCCGATCGGTGTGCATCACGATCGACGATTCGTATCGATTGCTTGGGGTGGACCTGGCGGCTGGGTTCCGCAACGGATCAACTCGCCGTTGCCGATGAACGGTGCCGCGTCGGTCGCCATCGTCGAACTGAACGGTGACGAGTGGCCTGACATCGCAGTCCTGGGAGGCGCACGGTGGATGCCTGCTCAACCCGAGGGGAGGATCATACGCGTGTATCTGGGAAGCGCCACAGGTTACTCGGTCGTCGAAAAGCACGACTTGGGTGTCCCGGCCGCTCATTCGATTGCTGCGGCTGACTTCGACCGCGACGGTCGTCGCGATCTTGCCGTGTTGGGTTCGGACAGTCGTATCACATTGATCTGGAACACGGCACCGATCGACGGTCGCTGGACGCCAGCGCGAACCGAAGTTGCGTTGTCGTTCGCTGACGCCTCGTGTATCACGGCTGGTGATGTCACCGGAGACGAGCGCGCCGATCTCGTCGTTGGTCGCGCCAGCGCGTCGATTGGACTGCTCGTCGCGGCAGCGGACCGAACGTGGGTTCCACCGCGACAAGTTCCCGCGTTCTCGGCAACGCAGATCTCGATCGCGAACCTTGACCGTGACGCCCACGCCGATCTGGTGCTGACGCAATTCGATCAGGCTCGCGCGGCGGGAGGCGAACAGGCCGGCGCGGGAAAGCAAGCGAAAGACGTCGTGCGGATTTTGTGGGGCGACTCGGCTGGTTTCGCGCCGCAGCGTGTGACAAATCTCGAAATCCCGCTGGCCGTGGCGACTGCAACGGCAGACATGGACGGCGATGGGGTCACTGACCTGACAGTCGCCATTCATCAGGGGGAGAAGACATTCAATGGTGAGTCGTTTGTCTGGTTCGGCGACGGTCAACGCGGATTCAAAAAGAGCGTGATCGGTTTCCGCACTTCCGGGACACTGCACGTCGCAGCGGTTCCGGCTGAGAAGGAACTCCCGGCGCGGGTCGTCTTCTGCAACAGCATCGGCGGACAGCTTGATGAAGAGGTCCCGTTGCACGTTTTCTGGGGGAGCAAAGGAGGCTTCGATCCCGAACGGATTTGGAAGCTGCCATTTCACAGCGGCTATGAATCCAGCGCGAGCGATTTGAATGCCGACGGGTTCACCGACTTGATCGTGCTCAATTCTGGTCACGCGGGTGAACACGCTCATGCCGACGCGACGTTGGGCGCGAACATTCTGTGGGGCGGTCCCGACGGATTGGAGCGTTCGACGAAACGGACGGTCCTGCACGAACACTTCTTGGGGACCAGCAGCGTGGCCGATCTGAATCGGGATGGCTGGCTCGACCTCGTGCTCGAACCATTCGGCCCCGAGCATGGGGGCGAAAAGGAAAAGCTCTTCATTTATTACGGCGGCGCGGATGGGTACGTGTCGGCGGCAGGGCGTCGAGTCGCATTGGAAATGGACGGCTACGCGCAGGAGCACTTGGTGGCGGACTTCAATCGCGATCAGTGGCTCGATATCGCCGTCACGTCGCGATCGCTCGATTGTGTCCGCATCCTGTGGGGCGGGCCAAAAGGTTATGACACGAATCGCGATCAGCGGCTCAAGATTGCGGGGCCGGTGGGAGTCGATGCGGCGGACTTCAACGGCGACGGGTGGCTCGACCTGCTGGCGGGCAGCTACAACGATCCCATCTCCGGACACCGCGACATGGGATTGGTCATTTTTTGGGGTGGACGTGACGGATACCGGCACTCAGACGCGCAGTGGCTTCCCGGTTTCTCACCGCTCGGGCGAACGATTGCCGACTTCGATGGAGACGGGTATCTCGATCTGGTCTCTCCTCAGCACAGTGGCGAACTGACTCGCGAGGATTTGGCTTGCCACATTTACTGGGGCAGCGAGTTGGGCTTCGCCACCCGCGGCCGCACGACGTTCTTCTGCGATTCAGTCAACGACACGATGGCGGGGGACTTCAATGGTGATGGCCGAATCGATCTCGCGGTCAATGCGCATACGCGACACGGCGATCATCGCACGCAGTCCCGCATCTTCTACAACGATGGAAAGCGATTTGAGAATCCGATCATTCAAAAGCTCCCGACGAACGGCCCGCATCTGATGTGGGCCGAGGATGTCGGCCACATGTATCACCGCCGGTATCGTCAAGCGTTCGAATCGCGCGTGTTTTCCTGGAACAACCAGGCCACTTCCGGAACGCTCAGCAGCAAGGCGATTCGACCGAGCGGAACCCGTATTGTCTTCTCGGTGCGATCAGCTCCGGACAACGAGTCGCTGGCGAAGCGACCTTGGTCCACAGTGACGAACGAGACTTTCGCGACTCAACCGGACGACCGTCGGATGCAATACCGCGTCGAGTTCCATTCAGCGAACGGCGATCGCTATCCGGTTCTGGATCGGGTTGAAGTCAAGCTGCAACCGTAAGCGGCTTCCTGCAGGAATCATCACAACTCACTGGCGCCCCATGAAAGCCATTCTCATCATCGCGGTGTTGCTTGTATGGCTGCCGCTGAGCGGTTGCTCGCCGCCGGCAACATTGAACGTCAGCACGGACGCGAGTCCGGCAGATCCGCCCAATCAAACCACCGACGTGATCGTCGTCGGTGCCGGGATCTCCGGATTGTCGGCGGCTCTTGATCTCGGCCGAGGCGGAGCGCGGGTTACGGTGATCGACATGTCGTCCGTCTTTGGCGGACATGCCGTCATGTCACAAGGGAGTGTGAGCATCGTGGCGACGCCGGCGCAAGAGCGGGCCGGCATCCAGGACTCTCCGGACCTGGCCTTCCAGGATTTTCACCGCTGGGGCGAAAACCCGGACACCGACTGGGTGCGCTACTACGTCGATCATTCACGAAGCGACATCTACGACTGGCTGGACGAATTGGGTGTGCGGTTTTCGGAAGTTGTGTCGTCATCCGGCAACTCGGTCCCTCGCGAGCATCAGCCAGTGGGACGTGGCATCGGTTTGGTCACGCCGATCTATCGAGCTTGTTTGGAACTGGGCCAGATCGACTTCGTGTGGAACAGCAAAGTCGAGCAGTTGCTGTCGGACGATGGTCGCGTGATCGGCGTGCTCATGCGCGACATGCGCACCAACCGTGAACGCCAATTGCAAAGCCATGCGGTGGTCCTGGCGACCGGCGGGTTCCAGAGTAATCTCGACATGGTCCGAGAATTCTGGCCCGCCGATTTTCGTTTTCCCCAACGCATCCTGGCCGGCTCCGGAAGAAACTCGATTGGACTGGGACATCAAATGGCTCAGGCCGTCGGCGGCGAACTTGTCCACATGGATTACCAATGGAATTATTTCACCGGCTTACCCGACCCACGTTACCCCGGCACCAATCGCGGACTGAATGCGACGAATCTGTACGGCATCCTGGTGAATTCCGAGGGCCGGCGCTTCGCCAACTTTCACGGTTGGGCCAAAGAGGTCATGCCGATATTGCTCAAGCAAAAGGACGCCACCTGCTGGTGCATTTTCGATGAAGCGGGCAAACCATTCTTCAGTGTCTCTGGCTCAGATTGGGGAGACTTCAAGAAGGTGGAGAAGCTCATCTTTCAGAATCCGCATTTGATGAAGAAGGCGGACACATTCGAAGAGTTGGCAAAGCTGGCCGGTCTCCCCGAGCAGAACTTGGTCGAGACCGTGGCCCGTTACAACGATTTGGTTGAGCAAGGGGACGACAAAGATTTTGGCCGCTTCGGTCCCGGCAAGTCGGAGTTCTCGAACAAGGCGTCGCCCCAGATCGCGAAGCCGCCATTTTACGCGATGCAGACATTTCCGTTGACTCGCAAGAGCATGGGGGGAGTGGCGATCGACTTGCAGTGCCGTGTGCTCGACAAGCGGAAGCAAGTGATCCCCGGCCTGTACGCCGTCGGCGAGTTGACCGGCCTGGCAGGCATCAATGGCAAAGCCGCGCTCGAAGGCACGTTTCTCGGACCGTGCATTGTCACCGGTCGAGTTGCCGCGCGCTCAATGCTGAAGGAACTCGAAGTTCCAACACGGCCGGCGGCAACCAACGACTCGCGATGCGCGGCGTGCCACAATATGTCCGAGTTGCTGTCGCAAGCCGGTGAAGGATTCTGGCACTTCGAAAAAGTTCACCGCGCGACCCAAGACCGCAGTCTCGATTGCCGGCATTGCCACAGCGAACTGACGCCGTATCGGGAAGGCGAGCATCGCATCAATCGCCAGTCTTTGACCGCCAGTTGTATTTTGTGCCACGTCGCGCAAGAGTGATTTCACAAATGCCGCGATCCACATCAGACGGGTTGCGTTGCGGCCTCTGTCTGTGAGTGTTGTGCGGCTTGCGCAAACATGATTGTCACGCGACGAGCGGCAATTGCTCGACGCCGAGATTCCAACAACGGATTATCTGCAGACCTTTCTAAACCTCGATAGCCGTCAGAAGGATTGGCCATGAAACCGTTGCTCGCCGCGATGCTGTTCTTGTCGATAGCCGTCTCTATTCGTGCCGACGAACTCGCCAAGAAGTCCACAACGCCGACAGCGGGTTTTCGTCAGCCCGATGCGAAAGCGCAGCCCGATTTGTTTATCTGGACAGACACCTGCAACGTGTATGTCCTGCGCGACGGCGACTCAGCGCTGCTGATCGATCTGGGTGACGGCAGTGTATTGAGCCATCTGGCGGAGATCGGCGTCAAACGAGTCGAGTGGGTGTTGTTCACGCATCATCATCGTGAGCAGTGTCAGGGGATCGAACGGTTGGACCGAAAAGTGATGAAGGTCGCCGCTCCGAAAGCCGAGGAGGCGCTGTTCGAAAAGCCGACCGAGTTCCGCAAGTGGTTTCCGACGCTGGCGGACACGTATTCCGTTTACGGCGCGAGCTATGCCCGCCCGCCTCGGAAGCCGATTCTGATCGACCAGCCTCTGGAATCGGGAAAGTCATTTGCCTGGCGCGGATGGGAGATTGAGTGTCTCGACACGCCGGGGCATTCACCGGGAAGCATGACCTACCTGATCCGCCGCGGTGGCAAAGCAACCGCTTTCACTGGGGGCGTCATCCATGACGGTGCGAAGATGACGATCTGGTTCGACACGGAATGGGATTACGGATTCGGCAAAGGGATCGACACGCTCATCAAGTCGGTGGAGTCGTTGATCGAACAGAAGCTTGACTTGGTGCTACCATCACACGGGCCGGCGATTCTGAATCCGCAATCGCAGTTCCAAACGTATCGCGAGAAATTGGCGGCGTTTCGTCAGAGCTACGTGCGCGGTTATCCCGTGTTCGACTCGAAGCCAGAGGAGCGGGATTCGCTCTCGAAGCCGACGGCCGTGCCGCTGATCAGTCAGGTGACGCCGCATCTCTACAAGCTCAGCCACAAAACGCAGGGGAAGAATTTCGCGATCATCATTTCAGACAGTGGTCGCGGGTTGATCCTGGATGCCGGCCTGTTTCCCAAAGCGATGTTGGAGGAAATCATCGTCGGTCTGCGAACTCACATGGGACTGAAGCAGATTGACGCCTTCTGGATTTCGCACATGCATGGCGATCATTTTCTGCTCGGTCCGGAGCTCAAGGAAAAGTATGGCGCGAAGGCGTGGACGCTGGACCGCATTGCCGACAAGTGCGAGTTCCCGCGACGCTACGATTACGCGTCCCTCGTTTCGGCCTACGGCGACGGCTTCGACGGCATGAAGATCGACAAGCCATTTCGCGACGGCGAATCGATCGAGTGGGAAGGCTACAAAATCCAAGTCGATTGGATGCCGGGGCAGACGGAATTCGGCTGCTGCCTGTGGTTGG
>Ga0194132_10000731_pt1 | contig 66860 bp, 82 predicted proteins | sample TA2KigOf80mmetaG_FD_148612 | JGI IMG/M metagenome (GOLD analysis project Ga0194132, IMG submission 148612) | Freshwater microbial communities from Lake Tanganyika, Tanzania - TA2015054 Kigoma Offshore 80m | ecosystem: Environmental > Aquatic > Freshwater > Lake | place: Tanzania: Lake...
ACAGCGCAAGGGGGAAGATGGACAGATGCTCCTCAATCCACGCGACGCGGAAAGTGGGGTTCTCGGCGATCAATCGCACCGCCAGTTCGGTCTTGCCAACACCAGCGATGGCCGTGATCGCGCCCCGTGGCACCCCCTGGGTAACCGCCGAGCAGAGAAAGGCCTCCCGCTGGTGGTACTGCGCGTGGATCTGGGCCCGGAGCGCCGCGAACTTCTCTGCCTTTACCGCATTCATATCACCCTACAGCCGGCCAAACCGGGGGATAGGAGCCATCTCAAGGTCCGGTGATTCGGAAAAACCTGCACAAATGTATAGTTAAAATATCAGAGCTTGTCAATGCTGCGTAATGCGGAGCGGAAGAACTGTGGGTGGGACTATGGGCGGCAGGGGCGCGGCGTAGCCGGGGGTTTGCTGGCTGGGATAGGAATCAGGGGACTTCGAACAATGGTAGGCGACGGTCTTGGACGAGCTTCTCGCCGACGATCTCCTCCGCTTCCTCCAAGGTGATGACCCGCTGGGACAGCGCACGAAACACCTTCTGGCGCAGCCAGGGGGACCGTTCGGGGGGGGAGGGGGAGCGGCTCCTGTTTCCTCCAACCAAGCTGACTTATTCGGTGGCACCACTGTCTGTAGTAGGCTTCTCTGATGACGCCGAGATCCTTTAGTCGGTAGAGCAACGCCTGGACACTCACCCCCCAGCGGCGTTTGAGCTGAAGCAGCTCGTGCGGATGAATAGATGTTCTCGCAGCTCCGACCTCCTGCAACAAGGGTGCGGAAGGCACCAGCAGGGCGGCACCCATCCTAAAGGCCACCGCTTCGTTCTCGCACCCTAGAATGTGCGCCACCTCATGCATCAGGCTGAGGCGCTGCCGCTCGCCAGGGGGGGCACTCTGAACCGCCACGGCGGTGGCCACAACCCGGTGATCCCGATCATACGCCACAGCCGATACCCCATCGAATTTCTCGACGGCGTCGATCCCGAGCACATGGATGTGGTGGTCCTCGAGGAGCTTGGTGACGTTCGGAATCGGCTCAACGCCCAGGCCCCACGACCGCCGGATCTCGTCGGCCGCCTGCTCAGCAGCTTCCTGGGTCACAATGGCTCGCTTTAGAACCGGCGGCCCAGCCACATCCTCAAGCGGGGAAAGCAGACCCTGGAGATAAACCCGTTGCTCTATCTTCAATTGGGTCACGCACTCGATGCGCACCTGCTCCCTCTTGGACAGCCGCGACCTCTTCCGATAGGCGAGAATCCTCACCGAAATTTCGGGGGGACTCCACAGGTAAGCCACCTTCACGCCGAGGACCGCCGCCAGCCGCTCCCGCACTTCCTCCCCCGGCTTCCCGGCGCCTTTCTCGTACCTGGAGAGCATCTTCTTGGTCACGACCCCGCCCGCCGCCGCCGACAACTCCTCCAGTGACAACCCCAACACCAACCGCAACTGCCTCAACCTCTGGCCTACCATAGTCCTCTGAGCGCGCGGAACGATGCTGCCGCGTAGATATATCGGGAAGGGCTGTGGGGAAGGATTGCTCGGGCGATGCTAACCGCTAAGCCCTGGGGGAGGGCGGGAAACAGAACTCCGGCGCAATTTTCTGGTAGCCGACACGCAATGTTTTATGTATCTTTGTCGCAACAGGGGTCCGGGTTCCAGGATGAAACCGGCGCCTCTTGTTACCAAACCTGGCAGGGGTTCTCCCCTTGCTAGGTTTTTTTATGTCTAATGCCAAAGCAGCAGGCAGACCCCGGGGACCGCCTTGCCCGCCGCTGCTCGCAAAGATACCATGCACGCTGGGTTTGTGCCATGCCAAAGGGGGGAGGATTCGCCCAACGGAGAGGATGAGGTGCGGCGGAACTGACACACCCTGGAACGCCAACCAAGCGTGTCGCCCCTCCAGGGTGCCGACCGTACCAACACCCGCTTAAATCGCCTCAGGTCAGGGGCGACTGTTGCCTGAGGGGAAACAGGGGTCGCCTTGTTAGGCGACCCCTGTGGGCTAGAGCTGCCGTCCCTGGCAGCCCTGTTACTACAAGGAGGAGGAAAACGCACTGATTTGAAGCGCGGCCACTTTATCGACTACGTTTTCATCTATCGGCAGTAGTCTCCCGAGCTTTGCCGTTTTTTCTCACCGCCATCATAATAGACCATATAATATAAACACATACAATATATATTGTAGTGATAATATGTTATATTACTATCAACTACGCAGTTCATCATGCGCATGGATGCGAATTCCGGCGCTCCGCCAGCGTCCTCGGTGGCGGGAAGCAGGGCACTCCATCCGGTAGGCTGCCGCTTCGGCTGCCCCATATATAGAGTAGGGGTTTTTGTTTACCAACGCGGTGATCCTTCTGCGCCGTCCCATGTGTTATGTTTCCCAAGGAAACAGCCTCTGGTCTCCAGTGGCTGTCCTGCGTCCTTATGTTTCCCAAGGAAACAATTTTCAGGGGGTTTCCGCCTCTGCCACCCAGCGGCAGGCGGCCTAGTGCTTGGTGTAGGCAGCGTCCGGACCCGGGTCCTTGGTGGGTGGCCTGTGTGAGTCTCGTAGACCAGTGCTGCTCCGGCTCCGCATATTTGGGAAGGCTGCCCAGGGGGAGTATGATCTCTTCGTCGGGCTGGCGACCCAAGAGGTCTTCCGGCGCATGACCTTGTGCGAAGATCGCACGGGTCTCTTCGACCTCTGTGGCCCTTGCCGCTTTGCCGACCCGTCCGTCATGTGCTTCCAGCCATAGGCACAAAACCAGGATAGTAGTGGTCTGGCTTGCGCAACTCGTCTCCGGCTTGCACCAGGAGCTTCAGCGCGGAGATGTCGGGGTCGCCGGCATAGTTGAGTCCGGCCAGGAACGCATCCGCCTCCTCGTCCGTGAACGGTCCCCACCTGTCCCGGAAGCCATCCTCGATTTCCATCTTGCTGTCGTCCCGCGTCACCACTTTGAAGCGTCGTTCCATACCTCCACTCCTCGTCTCGCCCTCAGTGTGCAGACGCCTGGGCGCGGCGGCCCGCAATGCGCTGCTGCTTCGGTTTGGGCGCTGCCGCCTTGCGCTTGGGGGCCGCCTTGCGTTTGGGCGGCGGCGGAGTATGGGCCCCTTCAGCGATCTTTTGCTGGAGTTCGGCGGTTGACCAGTTCTGGTCCGCAGCTTGGTCCATGTACCAGTTCCGGGCTTTCCGGTCTTCGACCCCCAGAAGCACCAGAAACCGGTCCCAGGGCAACTCCCAGCGCGGCGCCTGCGGCGCGGCGCTTCCCTCCGGTCCAAGCACTGGAAAGGCCAAGTGGAAATCGCACATAGCTATCAGGTTGGAGACTGTATTGATCTTTCCTGCGAACCTGGGCTCTATACATCGCGATATCTCGAGAAGCTTCCGTTCCTGTTTCGTGCTTTCCGTGGGCCGTCCCAATCCGTTTGCGACAAGGAGCTTCCCTACTTGCCAGAAAGATTTCAGCATGATTTTGTTCACCGCAGGCCAGGTGCCCTGCTGCCCGAGTCCGGCCGTGCCCACTGCGTCCAAGGCAACTTGGCGAGCCTCATCTAGCACCTTGACGACCTTGCTGGACAGGGATCTCTTGTTCTGTCGCTTGCTCTCTACCTTCGCCCGAGCCAGCACCTCCCGGATGCGGAGCTGCAAAGAGTCGCTGTCCTTCTTTTTGGTCATCGCGTATCCTCGCTGGCCATTACGGTCCTCCGGTCCTGTTTCTTTCAGTTCCGTCCTCCCCCAAGACCTGGACCCCGTCCCACACAAACGTGAAAGCCTCAATCAACACCTCTCGGGGCGGCGACGCCGCTCCGCGTACCAACTCCCGTACGCGGTCCATGACCTCGTCGCTGATCGTCACATCGCCACAGACCTTACAAACCGAGGCGGGAACTCTTTCGACCATGACGAAGCGCTCACCACAGCCAAATACCTCCTTCACCTCCCTATGCTGAGGTTCCGGCCACCCGCATTTACGGCAGAAAGACATTTAAACCCCCGCAGTGGTATCTGTCCGTGCGTTGGCTTCGTCAAGCGGTCCGTGGTCCGACAGATAGGACTCGAGGTGCTGCGAGATCAGCTTCCGGAGCCGCTGCACACCCTCCAGGGCTTCCTTTGCCTGCGCGTACGGTTCAAGGCTGGCCCCTTGGTTTCGGCGCACGACAGCCCTCGACTCTGGGTCCACTAGGAACGGAAGGAGCTGGCTGGCCAATATTGGAGCCACCTGCGCCAGGCGGCGGAGGCTGACAGGTTCTTTCGGGCCAGATTCGATGTCATGGCGTACGAGCACTGCGCTCGCGAATGATTCAACTGCCTCGCGAGCGTGGTACTGGGCGATCTGGTGTCTGTCCGAGCCGTCGTGAAACAGCGTCAGGGCCTCTTCCAAGCGGGTTTCACCGCTCCGCCAGAGTTCCTGAATCCTCTGCTTGCGATCCAACTCGGGCCGGGTCATCGCGGTTTCGACGGCTATTGTAGCTCGTTGAGTTTCCAAAAACGGATTAGGTAGTCGCCCCTGACTCCACTGATAAGCCATGCGAGCGGGTCTCTCGGCTCTCGTTCGTGGGTCTGCAACAGGGCATCCTTGAAGAGCAGGATCAGATCTTGTCCGCGGTAGCCCTTCTCGCGGATTCGCTCTAGCAGCTCATCCAGTTTGTGAGCCTCGGGAAGCGGGTGTCTCGGGAAGACCTTCTCCCAAAGGGTCATTGCATCAAAGATCTCGCCTTGGTTGAGCGAAGGTTGGTCGCGGATATAGTCTTCGTCGGCTTCTTGCTCAGTTCTTGTATTCTCGGGTAGTTTCGCCAACCCATCCTTTTCGGGTGGCTGACCGGATTCCTTATCCTGCAAAGTACGTACAGGGTTGGTTGAAAAGCTAGTATTCTTAGAAGCAATAATATTTCTAGAATCCTTATTGTCGTTGTCCGAATCTGCCCTGGTGTCGGGGACGGTTCTGATTACCGGGGCCGACCCTGCCACCGGGTGCGATTCGCTCCCGCCATCGTCCTCGTCGATCTCGGTCGCCCTGGTGTCGCTGATGAGTTCGGCATCGACGTCCAAGATCTCGGCGGGTAGGCGGACTAGGTAAACGGTGCCTTTGTGGTGCTTGGTGTTCACCCACTCGACCGCTTCGACATGGTGTTTCTGTATGAGCCGGTCGAGAGCTCGGCGTAAGCTATGTCTTGTGAGGTGGCAACGATGGACGAGGGCTTCTAGGCCCACGAAGCAATGGGTGTTCCCGAATCCATACGCGAGCCTGAACAGGTGGCGGTAAACGGTCTGCTCTGCGGGGTTCTGGGTGGGTGCAAGCTTGTCATCGACATCCCAAGGCACCGCAGTGTAGCGGCCCCGTACTTCGACCCGCTTGTTCCCATTTCGCGCGAGGATCTCATCGAGCGTGACTCCTTCCCCGTCCGATGGCCACAGGACGGGCCCCTGGCGGCGTGTCTGGGGTCGGTCCGAGGGGCCTCGGTCGACCAGACCTAGCCGGGCCGACACGCCTCTGCCCTCTTCCCTATTATATACGGGGGCAGGTTCTGCCTCTGTGTGAATCCTGGCCACTGGGGTCGAAACATCCTCTGCGGCAGATCCTACCACCGGACCCAAAACGACCCCAGGGTCGCTTTCAGCCTCCGCGTAAGAAACGACCTCCACGGCACCAATGGCATCGGGGGCAATAACTGCCTCTGACGCAATTCCTGCCGCCGGGCCCACATCATCCTGGGGGCTAATATCTCCCTCCGTAGGAGCATCACCCTCCCTGGCGGGTACGGCCTCAGAGGGAAGATTGGACTCTGTGGGAGAAACGACCACCGGGGCCAATATTGCCTGGGTGGTATTTCCTGCCTCTGTGTTCTGGGTTGCCTCCGTGGATGTTTCGGCGTCGGAGGTGTTTATGCCCTCCGTGGCGGGTTCAGCGTCGGAGGCAGGGGGTGCCTCTGTGGCAATCTCTGCTGCAGAGTCTAAAGATGCCCCGGAGATAGTCTTGTCTTCCGTGTGGGGAACGGCCTCCCCGGCCAAATCTGCCACCGGCTGGAAATCTGCCTTGGTGTCTTGGGTGGGGGAGGCAGGCCGGGCGAAACGCTGCACAAAAGCCTGGTCTCGCGCTTCCTGTTCGGTAAACGAAAGCAGGTCTGGTGGCCGGGGGCCTTTGGGGCCCTCCAGCACCGCGACATTGATCCCCGAGGCGCTCTGGGCCAGCCCCTCAGCGAGTGCTTGCAGTCTCTTGTTCTTTCGCTTTGCCATTCCTTGACTCCGGGGCTAGCCGGCCACACCGCTCAATCACCTCATTGGCGAGAGCGTTGTAGTCCTTTGCGGCAGGGGCGCGGCTGTCCAGTTCGTAGATCGTTTTCCGGAGCGCCGTGGCCTGCTCGACCAGGGTATTCGTGGTGATCTGGGAATCGAACACGTTGTACTTCCCAAACGCCTGCGTGACCTGGAAGGCGAGAGACTTACAGATCGTCAGGCGGCCATCATACCGCGTGAGAAGGACCCCCAGTAGCTGGAGGTCGCTGTGGGTGCTATGCACCATGTCGATGGTGTGTTTGAGCTGCTTGACCCCGGCGAGGGCGAACGAGTCGCCGGCGCCGATAGGCACGATGTAAAAGTCGGAGGCAACGAGGCTGTTGATCGTCACCATCGAGAGCGACGGCGCGTTGTCGAGGAGGATGAAATCATACGCCTCCTTAGTCCCCTGGTCTAGCGCCTTCCGGAGTATAGATGCGGGCTCGAGGGATCGGAGGCGGATTTCGAGGTCGAGGCCGGCGAGGTCCAGCGACCCGTAACAGAGATGGATGTGCGGGTCCTCTGTCTGGCTGATCACGTTGCTCAGCGGGATCTGCGGAGGGTTGGCCCGAAGGGCATCATAGATCGACACCCGGACAGCGCTCGGCTCCGCGTTGCCCAGCAATTGACTCAGGTTGGCCTGGGGGTCCAAGTCGATCGCCAGGACCCGCAAGTCTTTCCGCGCCAATGCCTTGGCCAGATGAGCACACGAGGTCGTCTTCGCGACGCCGCCTTTTTGATTAAAAAACGATATGACACGCGCAACCATTTGACACCACCTTGGGTTCGGTGTTATTCCTCTCCAGCCCTATTGTCCAGCAAGCGCAGGTGAATTTTCCCAGATAGGGGTGTCATTCCAGCCCCCACCGGAAGCACATCCAAACACAATATATGGTGGCGTGGGGGATATACCATACCTTATGTAGACATCGCTGGGCTGAAAGAGGATAGAAGCGGGTGGACTTAGGGGGATTTCCAAGGTAGCGATAGGCCGAATCCAAGTCAAGAAAATTCCCACTCTGTGGATGGCGGTGCCTGATTGTTTCCCGCCGATGACGACAACATGGAGCGCAGAGGGATTCAAAATAGTGCGAGAAAGCGCAACATGTTGTATATTACGACCTCCTAAAGGCGCAAGAGACCCAGCAGGGGACTGTTCCAGATGGCTAGTGGGTGCTGAGTCGGACCCCGACGCCTACTCATTGGAGGACTTGGAGCGAGACCGCGCCACGCCCTGGATGGCATGCGGAACTACCAGGGTAGAAACATTCTGGCGGCCATGATTGAAGGCGACCAGTGTTTACCATACAATTCTGGTGGCCAACAGCAATGGAACTGGGAGGCAGCCGGGGGTAGCGACCCGGCAAGGGGAGAAACGGGGCAGGGCCCTAAGTAGGGTCGCGCCCAGAAACTGTAGGAGGGAGGGAGATGCAACTGTCTACCCGGGACAGTGAACCCGATGTCGGGACGTACATGAGAGACGTAGCCAAAACCCGTCCGCTCTCGCGGGAGCGCGAGGCCGAACTCGCAGCCCGCATCCGGGGTGGGGATGTGGAGGCGCGTAACGAATTGATCCAGGCCAACTTGCGATTTGTGGTCGATGTGGCCAAGCACTACCAGCACCGCGGACTGTCCCTCTCCGACCTGATCGGAGTCGGCAATATGGGTTTGGTAACCGCCGCTGAGCGTTTCGACGGCGAAAAGGGCTTCAAGTTTATCTCCTACGCCGTGTGGTGGGTCAGGCAGGCCATACTCCAAGCCCTCGTCGACTACAGTAGAACCGTCCGCGTTCCTCTGAACAGAATGCTGTTGCTTCGCGACATCCGCAAAGCGCAGCAGCGGTTGCACGCGGGCCAGGAACGGGAACCCAGCGTAGAGGAGATCGCGCTTGAGCTGGCAATACCGGCAGACGCGGTCGCCGAGACCTTGAACTGCGCCCGGTCCACACTTTCGTTAGATGAGGCTCTGAACGACGACGGCGACGATTTTCTGCTCGACTCCATAGCTGATCCCAGTGAGGTCTTGCCCGATACCTACCTGCTCAGGGAGTCGGTATCCGAGCAGATCGCGAACATGCTGGCCGGCCTGGAAGAACGGGAGGCCCAGGTCATCAGGCTGTACTTCGGCCTCGAAGATGGCGAGGAGTATTCCCTGGAGAAGATCGGCAAGGGCCTGGGCGTAACCCGTGAGCGGGTGAGGCAGTTGAGGGAGAAGGCTCTCGGCAAGCTTCGGCACGCCTCGCGGGCAGCGGAAGTCAGAGAACTGGCCGGGGAGTTCGCGCCCTCCAGCGCCAAGAAAGTCTGCCGTCGCCCCGAGGGCCGAGTGTAAATTCCCACGATGGGCACGGGAACCGCGGCATTGGCAGAGCGATGCTGAAACACCTGTGCGAGGAGTGTTCCGCACGCCGGATCTCGTGCCTCTGCATCCTGGGGGGTGGGGAACAACTCGAAACAGAAACCATCCTGATCCAAACACTAGCCGACGCCGACAAACAGCCGGAGCCACTATGAACCACCAGGAGGCAGCCAAGCTCATCCGAAAATCAGGCATTGATGGACCCTGTCACGGCGACCTCGCCAGCGTCAAGGCTATCTTCGAGGCAGAGCCGCAGATGGTCGATGCCCTGAACGCAGTGGACCCTGCCGCCATCGACGAGACCCCTCAGGGCGCCGCCGCTCACACCCAGAGCACCAAGATCATCTCGTACCTGCTCCGGCAGGGGGTCAAGCCCGATATCTTCATGGCCGCCGCAATGGGCAGGGCGGACGAAGTGCTCGCGTTTCTCAACGGGAATCCAGAGCTTGTCTGCGCCTTGGGCGCCCACCGCATACCCCTAATCGCCCACGCCGGAAACCGGCTCACGGCCGAGGCGATGCTCCGAAACGGCGTCCCGTGCGACATTGTCACAGCCGTGAACCTGGGGCTAGCCGAGCATGTCGCCGATTTGCTGCGATCAGATCAAGGACTTGCCAAGGTGCGCACGAAAGAGGGGATACTGCTGGTGCAGGCGGCTTGTGCACACGGCCACGAGGAAGTCGTCAGGGCGCTGCTTCAGGCGGGCGCTGATGATCCGGAGGATGCAGGGAAATACTTCCTGCTCGGCGGCGAGGTGGAATACCGGGAGTGGCGCGGGCATTATTTCCATAGTTCGAGCTTGCAGGGGGCGGTCTTCAACGAGGTGGATCTCCGACGCGCTGCGTTCCAGGACGTGAATCTGTCCGGTGCCGTGCTCCTCAATGTAAACCTGAGAAACGCCACCATCGACTTCGCCACCATCGATGGACTCAGAATCTGGGGCATTGAGGTCCAGCCATTGCTTGAGGCGGAGCGGAAGCGGCGGGCGGGCACTACGACCAATTGACCGTAGGCGGTAAGGACGGAGGCTTCGTGCCAGCACCCGAGAGTCCATGATCCAGCGCCCTGAACCTGTCGCTGAGGGACCTGCCGGAGTCCTTGTCTGCTACGCTCCGGCCGACCACGAACGGGTTGGCCACCTGGCGCAGGCCCTCGCCGAGTACGCCCTGGTTCCCTGGGTGGATATGCTCGAGATCCATCCGGGGGATCGGTTGCCTCTCCGCCTGGGGGGCCGCGTAGACCGCGCCTCGGCCTGTGTCTTGGCGGTGGTATCGGAAAATTCCGCCAGCGCATCCTGGCTACAAGAGCTAAATCACGACAAATCAGCAGGATATGGAAATTCCCGGTACCGGATTGTCCCGTGTCTGCTGGGCCAACTTGAGCCGCCGGCTATCCTGGGGGAATTCGTTCGATGCGACCTTTCGGCGGATCCCGTCACGGGCATAGCGGAAGTGTTGCGGGTAGTGCATCAGGATCGCCATGTCCTCAGAATACCATTAGACGCTGCGGACGGATTACAGTTAGACCCCGCCACCCTCCGGAGCCAGTTGGCCAGGATCTTCGCCTTGAGCAGCGGGTTTGCCAGGATCTGCTTTGTCGTGGATGCGGTGGCCGTGCTCAGCGAGATCCAGGACCAGTGGCGGGCCACACCCGTTCCGGGGGCGGAGGACCCGCTCAGCCCCCGCGCCGCAGGCTGTGTGCGCAGGCGAGCGGCCGTACCCTTGTTCATTCCCAATCTGTCTTGCATCCTGGCTAAGGTTTCAGACACTACGCTAGAGTACGTCGGCCGCGAATCGCAACTGATCGATGTACTCGTCTCGGTGGCGCAGAAGACCACAGCTCTTTCGCTCTACTGGTTCTGGAGAGCGGTCGGATTGGCATCGGCCCATGGCCTAATCGAAGGGTTGCGGTCATGCGACGGACCTGCGGTTGCAGCCAAAATGGCCCGGATTGACCGGACCAGAGACCCCAACCGCTTTCCCGCACGCAGCATCGAGGCATATCTCTTTGATTGTAAAGTAGATGACCTCCTCGACCTAGAACTGATTGGCAGGGGAAAGGTCCTCGACTCCCGGGTGAATGTGCCGGCGGAGGCGCTGCTGGGAAATCCGTGGTCGATGAAAAACGGCGGGAGCATCTTCCCGGAGAAAGATGTGCTGGAACACCAATGGCTGCGCTTTTTTGTCCCGGCCATCGCGGGCCGCCAGGTCATTGAGAGCTCCTTCGCCGGGCAGTGCATCGGACGCGGCTTGGACTGTATCGGGCTGCTGATGGCATCGTACCGGCATTTGGGGATCGCCTAGTTGTCCCTATGAGGGACGGGACGGTGTTATGGCAAGAGCAAAGGCAAGAGCAGTCGCGGAGTCGCCCCGCCCTGGCAGGCAGCCGCGCTCGGCGGGAGACAGAGACCCGACGGGGGGTATCGGTACCGAGATCGCCGCGGGGTTCTACAGTTGGGAGACATACTTCCCCAAGTGGCGGGCGAAGGTTCGCAGCGCCGCGTCTCTCACCAACAGTTCGGTTGGGCTGATTGATCCTCTGATTCCTCCCGGCGCCGCCGGCAGGCGCTTCTGGGGGGAGCAGCGCGGCAGACCCCTGAGGCTCTGCCCCACCGGGTGGTTGCCCGAAGGGGTTTCATGGGCAGCCCTTTCCAGAGCGGTGCAGCTAGCCGGCGGTCTGCCCGTAGAGATTCTGCATCTCGGCCACGAGGCGCCGATTCTCTCTGGCGCCCGCGAGGCGCTGGGCGCCGCCGCCAGAAGCCGGCGTTGACCGAATGGCGCATCGGGCCAAGTCCAACACTGACCTCCAGAAGGCGGTGGTCCCTGAGCTGCCGGGTCTGCGTGGGCTGCGGTCCCCCCGCATGACCCTTGCCCGGTCAGGCCGGTTGCCGACGCAACCGGCGAGCTCGTACTGTAGGCCCGGCAGTTCAGGGATGATTTCGGACCCCGTCCAGCGGCTCAAGACCAATCGCCCCGAGCACTTGCGGCGGAAGGGTGGGCCAATTTGACCCCATATTATTTGAGCCTCGTCCACGACGCGGCTGCAAAATCCTTCTGGCGGCGGAAAACGCTCATCAAGTTCCTTGATTTCTGTGGCGTTTCGGATGAGGCCATCGCCACCTGGACCCCGAGGGAGACCAAGAGGGCTTTTCTTGCGCGGGTGGTCTGGGATCTCCCCAGGCTGGAAGGCGGGCTTGCGGTATTGGACCGGATCGCCGGACTTCTCACCGACCAACGGTCATTTCCCGACCTGAGACGCGGGGGCGACACCTCCTCGCTGGTCAGCGATGCACAGGAGGCGGTTTCGCGTCTCGCACTCTACCGAAATGGCAAAGACGAACACCGGGCACCCGAGGAGTATCCAGGGGCCAGGGATGCGTTTCGACGCGAGCAGTCCGAGGTTCTCCGCCACCAGGAGATGCTCCGTAGCTTCGCCGCCAGGCTCGGCGGGTTGGTCCATGAGCTGGACGGGGATGTGGATGACCGTGCTTCCCTTATATGGCTGCACGACCTATTCGATTTCAGCGGGATCAAGAACCTGCGTCCTGCTGAATGGGAAGGGGGAAGCCAACTCGACTCCGTTGCGACCTTCTCCGGTACAGACTTCCTGGTCAGGCGGAGGTTCGGTATGCCGCCGGTCCAGGCGAAGGACATCGGCGAGCTCTTCGACAAGGTGCTCGTGGCCCAGCACTACTGCATGGCGCTATATGTTTCCATCCCAGGGTACACTTCCTGTGCCCGGAGAGAGGCTTCCGGCGAAGGCACGCCGATCCTGCTCTGCGACCACAGCCATCTCTGTGTCGTGCTCAGCGGTGCCATGGGAATGGGGGAGGCGATAGCTAAGCTGCTTCTCCACAGGGCACGTACCGGGGCGGCCTACCTTCCGGCGGAGGATCTGGTCAATATGGTGAACGCCCCGTCCCTCCGGCATGGCGAAATATCGTAACGCGCCGGAGGGCTTGCCGGGGCCGACCGCATGGGAACGACTATCTCTAATCTAACCAAGGAGATATGTGGGTTACAACGCATTGGCGAAATATCGTAACAGGGTTGCAGTGCGTTACCTGGAATTTGAGAACGAATCTCCCGCACAGGTTGCCCCTCCATCCGGGCCGTCGTGCGCGAAAGGGCGGCGCTAGTCGCTAGAAGGAGGACGGACCATGAGTGGGGGGACCCTGGAGGCGTTCGGCGGATGTTACTGTGGTGCGGTTCGCTACGCTCTATCTTCCCATAGGGGCACGGGCATCTGCTATTGCAGAAACTGCCGTAAGGCGGTTGGTGTCCACGCGGTTGCGTGGGTGGAGACCTCACGTGAGGCGGTCACTATCCTACACGGCTTTCCGGCGCGTTTCAATGCCCCGAATGGGGCAGTCTGGTCTTTTTGCTCCCAGTGCGGGTCAACACTCTTCTGGGAGCCGGCGGAGCGGTCGGGAGACCTAGCGGTCACCACAGGAACCCTCGACGAACCCGGTGCCTTCGCGCCTGAGCAACTGAGCTGGGTGGCGGACTGTCTTCCCTGGGATCGACCGCTCCCGCTGGGGCTTCAACAGTCCTCGGCGACCAGGCGCAGAGCAGCGGGGAATGCCCGCTAGACCGCCTTCGGTCGGGTATTCCGGGACGCCTCTCTGTAGGAAACTCGGAATCAAGGAGGGGGTGCGGTTGTGCTTGCTCAAGGCACCGGAGGGGTTTCTAGCGATGCTCGCGCCCCTGCCGGGCCGTGTGGCACTCGAAAAGACACCCGGCCCTAGCACCGACATTGCACATCTCTTCGTAACAGAGAAGGATGATCTTCTGAGCCAGTTGAAGGCGCTCAGGACGCAACTCAGGTCCGACGCCGCCATCTGGGTGTCCTGGCCTAAAAAGGCGTCCCGCGTCAGGACCACGGTGTCCGAAGACACGATCCGCGAAAGCGCTTTGCCGCTGGGCTTTGTCGATATCAAGGTCTGTGCAATCAGCGAGGTCTGGTCGGGGCTGAAGCTCGTGGTGCGCAAAGAGCTTCGCTGATGCTGACATCGCATATCGGTGTTTTTCAAGGAGGATACCCGTGCTTGCGCCCCTTAGGCGTGTCATTGTCTTCGTCGCAGATGTTCAGCTATGTGCAACGTTCTACCGCACCATGTTTGGGTTCAGGGAGATCCCAAGCAGCTATCCTCCCTCGGAGTGGGCCGAACTCGACGCCGGAGGCTGCAAACTGGCTTTCCACAAGGCCCACGGACCCGAGGGTCCTATCGAATCGCCGACGGGCAGCAGCGCCGATCCGCACAAACTCGCGTTCTTTGCCGAGGACGTAGTAGCCGTCCGCTCGGCGCTTGTTGCGGCGGGCGTGCGGATGGACGGCGTACTCCGGTACGGGGATCTCGTACTCTGCCACGGTCATGACCCGGAAGGGCATATTTTCCAGATTACGAACCGGAGCTGAACTGTCCTCGGTGGCGGAGCGACCGCCGACACGGCCTCGTGTTTGTTGGTTTGTGTTTTTCCCCCAAATGGGTAACAAATCGACCCAAAATTGGGGAGACTGGTAAATTTCCAGCCTTTCGGGCCGCAGGATTCCTGTTTAGCTTCGCTGGGTGTCGCCGCTATATTCGGTGCGGTCTCTTCTAATCCCCCACAGAGCGGTACGCCCATGCCCACCCTGGCCCGCCTGTCCTTCTTCGTCCCTCCCGCCCAGCTAGACGACTTCGCTGCCCTCTACGACCGCCACCTGACCCCGCTCCTCCAGCCCCACGGCCTTGGATCTGGTTTCTCGGACGACCGGCCCTATGTGGCCGGCGTCTTCAGCCGGCTCTTCGTGGTGGAGAGCCCTGCGGATTTGCTCCGCAGTCAGCAGACCCTGCGCCTGGACCCGGCCTGGAAGGGGGCGCTCAAGGAGGTGGAGGCCCGTCTGGGCGTGTCCGTGCGCTCCTATCTGGGGATCTACTCCACTCCCGCAACTCCGGGGCAGACCGTCGCTGCCGGCCCTGGGCGGCGCCAGGGCTCCTGGCACAGCCTCAGTGTGGCCGACGGCCTGGGCTCGCCGCTGATCGGGGCGCTCTTGTGGGACCGTGCCGGAAAGCTGTGGCTGGGCACCTGGGAGGGGCTGAGTTGCTATGACGGGGCGACCTTCACCAACTACACCCAGGCGGACGGCCTGGCCGGACCTCGGGTGCGCTCGCTGCTGCAGGACCGGCAGGGCCGGCTGTGGGTGGGTACGGGCGGCTTCATCGACAGCATCGGCTGGGGCCTGAGCTGCTTCGATGGCCAGGAGTGGACCACCTACACCGAGGCCGACGGCCTGGCCGGCAACTGGGTCAGCAGCATGGCCGAGGATCGCCAGGGGCGGATCTGGCTGGCCACCACCCAAGGAGTGAGCTGTCTGGAGCAAGGGCGTTTCCGCACCTACCGCGAAGCGGAGGGCCTGGCCAACCGGCATGCCTGGTCCCTGCTGGTGGACCGCCAGGGTACCCTATGGGCCGGTACCTGGATGGGCCTGAGCCGCTTCGACGGGCAGCGCTTCGAGACCTTACCGCTGCCCCTGGGTACCCCGACCTGCCCTAAGGAGGCGGTCTTTGCGCTCCTGGAGGACCGGCGTGGGGTGGTGTGGCTGGGCCTGGGCGAGGGGGTGGGGCAATGGGACGGCCGGACCTTCACCCGTCTCAATCACGATGGCGAAGGCAAATACCTGGTGGAAGATCGGCAGGGGCAGGTATGGTGGGGGGCCTATGCGCGGGGGGTGCGCTGCTGGAACCAGGGTGAGATTCGCCGCTACGACACGGCCCATGGCCTCAGCAACGACCAGGCCGTGCCCCTGGCAGTGGACGGGGCTGGGCAGGTGTGGGTGGGGACCCAGGGCGGGGGGATCTGCCGCTTCGAGGGCCACCGCTTCTTCACCCTGACCAAACAGGAGGGGTTGGCCGACAACGGGCTGTACACCATGTATGAGGACGCCCAGGGTCGGCTGTGGGTGGGCACCTACCAGGGCACCGGGTACTACGACGGCCAGGGTTTCACGGCGCTGACCTTGTATACGGGCCAGGACCAGTGGCGCGATCTGGCCCTGGCGGCCCGCCAGGATCGCCAGGGCACGATGTGGTTCGTCAATTTCCGGGGGGACATCCTGCGCTGGGACGGGCAGGCGGTGGAAGTCCTGCACCACAGCGAGGGCGCCCACAGCCATGTGCACACCAGCCGCGCCATTGCCGAGGACCCGGAGGGCCGGCTGTGGTTTGCCACCAGCGAGCCGGGCATCCGGTGTTTCCACGAGGGGCAGTGGCAGTGCCTGACGGTGGCCGATGGGTTGGTAGAGGAGGATGTGCGCACCGTGGGCGTGGACCGGCAGGGCCGGGTGTGGGTGGTGTACGGCAGCGGCGGGGTGAGTTGCTGGGACGGGACACAGTTCCACACCGTCACCACCGGCGAGGGTCTGGGCTATATGCCAGGCCGGGTGGTGCGGGAGGACCGGCAGGGCCGGATCTGGTTTGCCACCGATGGGGGCGGGGTGAGCTGCTGGGACGGTCAGCGCTTCACCCGCTACACCATGGCCGAAGGGCTGGTCTACAACCGGGTCTTCGCCCTGCTCGAAGACCCGCAGGGGCGGATGTGGTTTGGCACCCAGGGCGGGGGGGTGAGCCGCTTCGACGGCCAGGTCTTCCAGACCCTCTCCACCCAGGACGGATTGGTCAACGACGCGGTGCAGGCGCTGGTCCTGACCCAAAAGGGCGAGATCTGGATCGCCACCGAGGGCGGCATCAGCCGCTACACCCCCTCCACCCAGGCACCGGGGGTGCGGCTCAAACAGATCGCCGCCGACCGGGTGTACCAGCCCGAGGAGCCCATCAGCATCTCCTCAGGCAATACCCGCGTCAGCTTCGAGTACCAGGGGAGCAGCTTCACCAGCCGGCCCGACCGGCTGGTGTACCGCTACCGGCTGAATGGCCACGACCCGGACTGGCGCGTCACCCGCAAGACCAGCGTGGACTACCTGTACCTGCCCCTGGGGGAGTACACCTTCGAGGTGCAGGCAGTGGACGTGGATCTCAACTACTCGGAGCCGGCCACGGTGAGGCTGGAGGTGACGCCCGACCCCAGGGTGGAGGCCCTCACCGCGGCCAACAACAGCCTTGGGGCCAAAGGCCGCTTCGTCGGCTCCAGCCCGGCGCTCTTGCAGGTAGCCACCCAATTGCGCCAGGTGGCCGCCACCGACCTGACGGTGCTGATCCAGGCCGAAAGCGGGGCCGGCAAGGGCCTGGCCGCCCATTTCCTGCACGACAACAGCCCGCGCCGGCACACCATCTTCGTGCTGGTCGATTGTGGGAGTATCCCCGATGCGCTGATCGAGAGCGAACTCTTCGGCCATGAGAAGGGCTCTTTCACCGGCGCCGTGAACCGCAAGATGGGCAAGGTGGAGATGGCCCAGGGCGGCACCCTTTTCCTCGACGAGATCGGCGATTTGCCCCTGCCGGCCCAGACCCGGCTGCTGCGGCTCCTGCAGGACCACACCTTCGAGCGGGTGGGGGGCACCCAGGTGTTGCACTCCACCGCCCGGATCGTCGCCGCCACCAACCGCGACCTGGCCGCCATGGTGAAGGAAGGCACCTTCCGCCAGGACCTGTACTACCGCCTCAAGGTCTTTCCGGTGCAGCTTCCGCCCCTGCGCCAGCGGCGGGAAGACGTGCCGGCCCTGGCACGCCACTTTCTCGCCGCTGCGGCTGCTCACCAGGGCAAGCCGGCCCTGGAGCTTTCCGCCGAGGCCCTGCGCGCCCTAATGGCCTACGACTGGCCCGGCAATGTGCGCGAGCTGGAGCACCTCATGGCCCGGACGGTGACCCTATGGCAGGGGGGCGAGATCCTGGCCGAGGATCTGGGCATCCTGGCCGAGGCAGAGCCGGCCCTGGCCAGCCACCACGGGCACCACGGGAACGGCCACGGTGCAGTGCTGCCCTTGGAGGAGATGGAGCGCCGGCACATCCAGGGGGTGCTGGAGAGCGTGGGGTGGGTGATCCGCGGGGAACGCGGTGCTGCCGCCCTCCTGGGGCTGCCGGAATCCTCGTTGCGCGACCGGATGAAGAGGCTGGGCATTGTCCGGCCGACAAAGGGTGGCTCGGGTTGAGCCGGGTGAAAAGGCGGGGGTTCAGTTGAAGGAGGGTCTGGGCTTGGGGTCGCCGCCCCAGAACACCTGCTGGGTCGTCCGGTCCGGGCTGTTGTAGCGGAGGGGACTACAGGGGGATCTGGCCAGGTCCAGGGCCATCTGCAACAGGTCGCTCTCCTGACCGGCGGCGCGTCGCCAGGCCATCATGTGGGCGAAGTCGTTCATCGAACCCATCACCTGCCGGTTGGCAGTGGGACCAAAGGCGCGGGATTCCATCTCGCGCAGCTCGGCGGCGATCATCGGCGCGGGGATCTCCAGGGCGCCCAGCACCTCGCTGAGGGCCTGGCGGAGACGCGGGGCCAAGGTGCCCGGGTCGCGGGCCGGCAGCAGCACCGGCAACAGGGTGCGCTCGCTGGCGCAGAGCAGCAGATGCTGGGGCCGGACAAACAGGATGTTGAGGTACCAGTCCCCCAGTTTGGTGGTTGGGGGTGCGGTGGGCAGAGGCGCTGACTCTTTGATCCGCCGCAGGAGCTTCTGGGTGCAGCGCAGGGTCACCATCGCTTGGGGCTGTGGCTCAGACCGAGGCCCGGGTCCGGGCCCGGGTGGTGGGCAGCCCTTTCCGGCGGGTCCGGGGGGCGGGCTGGGGTTGGCGCAGCAGGATCTCGGCGGGGATGCCCAGATGATCGTGGAGGTTGCGGATCATCCGCAGACTGAGGGGCCTTTTGCGGTTGAGCACATCGGCCACCCGGGAGCGTTGGCCCAGGAAAGGTTCGAGGTCCTTGCGGGTCAGCCCTTTCTGCTCCATGTAGAACAGGATCGCCTCCACCGGATCGGGGGGGCCGATGGGATGGTGGAGCTCCTCCCACTTCTCCACCAGAGTGATCAAGACATCCAGCTTGTCGCCGGCCGGGGTTCCTTCCTCGGCCTCCCACAGCCGCTCGACCTCGGCCAGGGCCGTCTCGTAGTCGGCTTCGGTCTTGATCGGTCTGATCCTCATGCTCACACCTCCGCAGCGTCGATCTGATCGTATTCCCGATGTGTGCCTACAAAGCGGATGTACTGGGCCTGGTAGCGGTAGTTGATGGCCACCACCAGGCGGTATTTGTTGCCGGCGATGTTGAAGACCACGCGATCGTGGCCCACTAGACTGGCAGTGCCGATCTGGGCCTTCAGCGCGGCCGGGTTGGGCCAGCTTGCCGCCTTGGCCATCTCATGCCAGGCTTTGAGCGGCTGCTCGGCATCGGGGTGTTTCTCCCAGAAGGCCCGCAAGGTCTTTTTGGCGATGATCCGCATGGGGTGAATATACCGTGCTACCAGAATGGTAACAAGGGGAGCCGACAGAGACGGTGTTGCCTGCGCGGCCGGCCGCGCGTACGCGCGGGGTACCGCGCACGGGCGATTTTCGAGATAAACCCCGGCCCGCCAACCACCTAGACAGTAAGACGCAAAAAGTCCGCGCGCGGCCGGCCGCGCTTAGCCTGGAAAAGGGCAACACGCGGCCGCAACGGCGATGGGCCGGGGAAGTGAAGCAAATACAGCCACCTGGAGAGTGATCTCCGGGTGGCTGTTTCTGTTGGCATGGTGGTTGCAATAGTAAAGGCCACACGAGAGGAGAATCCCCATGATCCGCATCACCATTCTCAGCCACAGCCTGGAGGAAACCCTGATGCACATTGCCGGCTGGATCACCACCGGCAAGGACGTGGAGCTGGTGGCCCAGGAGGGCAGCCGCTGCCTGGGCCAGAGCCGGCAACTGGTGCTGGACCTGAGCGAGGCGCACGCCCTGGACGAGGAGGGGGTGGCGCTGCTGCAAGGCTGGCAGGCCCAGGGCCGGCTGCAGATCTGCGCCTGGTCCTATCACCTCGAAGATGCCCTGCAGCACCACGGGCTGATCCCGCCGCGAAAGGAGGACCTGGGATGATGCGCATTGAACTGCGGTCACAGACCGAGGCGGAGGTGGTGCTGAGCGTGGCCGGCTGGGTGGACAACCCGGCCCTGGTGCGGGTGCTGCGGGAGGAGGTGGAGGGCTGGCTGGAGCAGGGGAGGCGGGTGGTGCTGGAGTTGGCGGGGCTGAAGGGGCTGAGCGTGGGCGGTCTGGAGCTGGTCAGAAGCTGGCGGGAACGGCCCGTGGAGTTGCGCCGGCTGCCCCGGCTGATCGCCTCCCTGGTGGAGGTGCTGGCGGGCCGGCAGGGGCCTCCAGAGCGGTCCTGCCGGCCTCTGGAGCCGGCGCTGCAGCCGGTGGGGGAGGGCAGGATGGGGATGGTTTTGTCTACCTCCGCACGGTTTTGTCCACCTCTGAGGGCGGTTTCTGGGGTAGACATAATTCACATTATGTCGCCTTGGGGTTCGAGCGACGTACACGTGTGTGTAAGGACGGTGCGCGTATGAGCGCCTCCTTCGCCCACCTGGGCCTGCCCAAAGCGCCCACTGCCGAGGAGCTCGATTGCCTGCGCTGCGTGCCCAAGAATCCCCGGGATCAGGCCCTCATCGAGGTGATGGCCGGCTGCGGGCTGCGTGTGTCCGAGGCCTGCAACCTGACCCTGGACGCCATCCACTGGTCCTCCGACACCCCCTGGCTCCGCTTCACCGGCAAACGGGGACGGGAGCGGGTGGTCCCCCTCAACCTCCAGGCCCAGGATGCGCTCCGGACCTGGCTGGACCAGCGCCCAGCCGGCCCCAGCCCCTTTGTCTTCTGCCACCTGCGCTCTGGCAGCCGGCTCTCCCGCAAGGCGGTCTGGAAGTCCCTGCGCCGCTACGCCCACAAAGCCGGCCTCCGTCCGGTCCACCCCCACATGCTGCGCCACGCCTTTGGCACCGCCCTGGCCGACCGCCAGGTGCCCATAGAGCGCATCCGGGAGCTGATGGGCCATGCCTCCATCCAGACCTCCCAGGTCTATATCGCCGTCAGCACCGGCCAGAAGCGCGAGGCGGTCGAGCGCCTGGACGAGCGGCCCCGCCTGCTGCGCTGGCTCTCCCGGCAGCGCAACCGCACCTTCCGCTTCTTCGGGAGCCAGCCCAAGCGCTTCCTGCCCGCCGGCAATCTGCCCACCATTGGCCGGCAGGCTGAGCTGGCCCAACTCCAGGACCACCTGCGCAAGGGCATCGACACCCTGCTCCTGGGGCCGGTGGGGGTGGGCAAGAGCCATCTCCTGAGCCTGCTGGAGGGGCCGAAGCTGATCCGCCTGCCGGGCCTGACCCCCCAACGCCAGGCCCTCCTCAGCCTTGCCGAGGAGTTATTCGACCGCGGCGTCCTGCAACCAACCACCGGGGCGCCTTCCCAGCCGGCGGCAGGGGAGCCGCTGCGGCCCGAGGAGACCGAGCCCGACCTGGAGCCGGAGGGGGAGCCGGATCCGGCCGGGACTGCTGGGGAGGCGCCCCAGGAGGATGCGGGGGACTTCGAGAGTTTCCGCAAGCAGCACGCCCGCACCAGCGTCCAGGGCTGGGCCAGGATGATCCTCGACAGCGTTGCCAAGGACGAGTGGACCCTGATCCTCGATGACCTGAGCGACCTGAGCACCTCCACCGGCCGGCTCCTCGACCAACTGGCCAGCAAGTTTGTGGTCTTCGCCGGCGCCCAGCAGCTCAGGAAGGCGCACGACAAACACTTCTGGAAGTTCGAGCGGATCGAGCTGAAAAACCTCCCGCCCGACGAAGCCCGGGCCCTGATCCGCCAGGCCGCCCAGGGCGCCCAGGTCGAGGACATGGCCCTCTTCGAGACGCACCTCCTGCAGCGCAGCGCCGGCAACCCCCGCGCCCTCCTGGAGAGCGTGGCCCGGCTGCGCAAGGAGCCCCACGTCACCCGCGAGGCCGTGCGCGAGCTGGCCCATGCCGGGGGCCGCAACCAGGTGGACCTCACCCCGGTGCTGCTCCTGCTGGCCTGCCTGATCCTGGCTGCCCGCTTCGTGGCCCGCGGGATGGGGGAGACGGAGTTCTACCTGCTGGCCGGCGTCGGCTCCGCTCTGGCCGTGGGCCTGCGCTTCGCCCTGTACCGGATGCGGAGCCGCTAAAGCATGATGGCCCCCACCCACCTGGCCTTCGGGGTGCTGCTGGGCACCAGCAGCTTCGCCCTCTGCGGCCGCAGCCTGCACCAGGACTGGCCGGCCCTGGGCTGCACCCTGCTGGGGAGCCTGCTGCCCGACATCGACTCGCCCAAGAGCGCCCTGGGCCGGCTCCTGCCCTTTGTTTCGGTGCCCCTGGAGCAGCGCTTCGGCCACCGCACCCTCACCCACAGCCTGCTCGCCCTGGCCGGCCTGGGGCTCCTCCTCCTGCCCCTGGCCTTCCTCCGTCCCGGTGCGTACTGCGCCCTGCTCCTGGGCTATCTGAGCCATCTGCTGGCCGACTGCGCCACCCAGAGCGGCGTCCCCCTCTTCTACCCGTCCCCGACCGTCTACGTGCTCCCCGGCAATCCCCGGTACCGCTTCCACACCGGCTCCCTGAGCGAGCAGGGGCTCTTGCTGGCCCTGCTGCTCCTCCTCGGGCTGGTCTTCCCCCTCTCGCAGTTGGGCGGCGCCTGGAAGGCCCTGCGCTACCTGATGGCCACCCAGTCCGCCGCGTACCAGGACTTCCGCCAGGAGAGTGGGGAGGCGAAGCTGAGTTTCAAGGGCAGATGGCGCGAGAGCCGGCAGCCCGTCGAAGGGGAGGCCCTGATCCTCGAAGCCAGCCCGACCAAGTTTCTGATCGCCTTCCAGGGCCAGGTGCTGGTGTACGGGGAGCAGGGCGACATCCTGCCGGACCACTCCCGGGTCCAGGGCACCGGGAAGCCGGTGCAGGTGGACACCCTGCGCGTGAAGGCCCAGCCCTTTACCCGGATTCTGGAGCACATCCCCGAGGGTGGCTTTGTCAGCGGCCATCTCGACACGGGGGTGGACTTCGAGCGGGAAGGGGAGTGGCCGCCCACCCAGCACACGGCCGTCAAAGCCACCAGCAGGACCCTGGACCTCGACTACGCCCCCCGGGCCCTCCTGACCCAACTCCGCCCGCGCCGGTCCTCCGATCCGGAGCGTCTGGAGGCCCTCCAACAGCAGATCACCGACCAGCAGCGCACCCTCGTCACCCTCCAACTGCGCCGGCCCCCGGTCCACTACCTCGAACTCCGCGAGGCCCAGGCCCGCCTCGAAACCACCCAGCGCGACTTAGAGGCCCTCCAGGACCCCACAGTCGCCTTCAGCGGTATCCTCTACGTGAGAAGGGGAGAAACCCCGTGATCGAGGCCCTGCTGCTCCTGCTCAGCCCCCTGCCGGCCCGGGCCCAGGACCTGGTGTTGACCGTCCCCCTCGAAGCCGCCCGGACCACGCCGGTCTACGCCCAACTCGCCGGCACCGTCCGCACCCTCCTTGCCCAGGAAGGCCAGATTGTCGCTGCCGCCGACACCCTGATCCTCCTCGACGACACCGAACTCCGCCTTGCCGCCGAGGAGTACCGCCTCGCCTACCTCCGCGCCCAGCGCTTCCTCGACCGCGTCCAGCAACTCCAGCAACGCTCCCTGCTCTCCGCCCAGGAGTTGGAGGACGCCCAGTACCAGGCCCAGACCGCCCACCTGCGCCTGCAACGCACCCAGTTGGACCTGTCCAGGGCCGTGATCCTCGCCCCGGTCGCCGGCCAGGTAGCCGACCTCCAGGCACAGCCCGGCAGCCTCACCAGCCCCCGCCAGGCCCTCTGCCAGCTCCTCCAGGCCCAGGATCTCAAAGCCAGCCTCTTCATCCCCGTGGACCAGATCGCCGGCCTCCGCCTCCAGCAGCCCGTGACCGCCTGGCCGGCTGCAGCGCCCCAGGCGGCCCAGGAGCCCCTCCAGGGCTACCTGACCCGCCTCAGCCCCCTGGTGGACCCCCAGAGCGGCTCCTGCCGCGCTGAGGCCCTTTTCCCCGGTGCCGGCAGGCACCTGCGCCCCGGCACCCTCGTGCAGGTGAAGCTGAGATGAGGAGGACACCGTACAGGGCGGGAGGGGCATTGCCCTGGAGGACGCTCCCGGGGGGCCGTGGGGTAGGGAAGGTCCGAGGGGTCGGGCGGCGGGGTAGCGGAGCCAGAGCGAGCGAGGGAAAAGGACCGCGCCTTGGGAGCGTCCGGAACGGGCAAGCCCCGAGCGCCCCCCACAGGTACCCATGTCGCGGCCCCCCCGATCCAGGGGAGACCGCCACCGACCAGACCCGGAAGCGCACATGCCGAACCAGCGCACACCCACGGGAGGGAAACCGTGACCTGGAACGACACCGTACTCGACCACCCACAGCTCAGCCCGACCGACAAGCTGATCTTCCACCTGCTGGCCAGGGCCGGGGACCACAGTCCGGCCTTGCGCCGGCATATCGCCCGGCTCCTGCGGCAGACCAAGCGCAACATTGACAAAAGCCTCAGCCGGCTGGCCGCCTTCGGCTTCAGCCCGTTTGAGAACTCCAGTTCTCAGGCACCCCACAGTGAGAACTACAGTTCTCAAACGAGAACTCCAGTTCTCAAAAACACCCCGCCCCCTGACCCGCGCCCCCGAACATTATGGTCTTCTTCTAGCGAAGAAGACGTACAAGAAAAACCCCAGTACTCCCCCCCACCGGGGGGTGCAGGGGGGGATTCGGTCCCCTCGGTGTTTTTGGTCGAGATGAGAAGCGTCTGGAAGGCCATCGCGCCCCAGGAGCGGGAGGAGCCACGGGACTGGTTCCAGACCCTGCACCGCGACTTCGGCCCACAGATCCCGCTGATTGTGCTCAGACAGTTTGCCCAGTCCCAGCGCACCCTGGCCCATCTGCGCCACCCGCCCAGCTACCAAAGCTACTTCGCCCGCTGCTGCCACCGCGCCCACCAGGAAGGGACCCCGCCCCGCTTCAACCCGACCCCGGCGCGGCCCAGCGCCGACGACTACGACCAGGACTTCGCCGCCCTGTGCCGGGCACAGAACGCCGCCCAGCGCGGGATCTTCCTGCCGGCGGCAGAAAGGAGTGTGGCATGACCGTTGCGGTTTTTCCCCCCTCGCTGCTGCAGAAGGCCCACGACCACCTCTGGGCCCGGCTCAGCCCCGAACAGATCCAGGAACGCGTCCGCAACCAGCTCCTGCAAGCCGAGATCCCTTCCAGCTACCGGCGCTGCACCTTCGACAGCCTCGATTCCTCCCAGGACCCCGAGGCCTTCCGCATCTGCCAGGAATACGCCGAGAAAGGGGAGTACCAGGGCAAGAAGGGCCTGATCCTGATGGGCACCCCCGGCAACGGCAAGACCTCCCTGGCCATCGCCATCCTGCGCCACACCGCCCAGCGCACCCAGGGCCGCTACGGCGTCCGCTTCTGGAACGTCCCTGCGGGCCTGGCCCAACTGCGCCGGCAGATCGACACCCCCGAGCCGCAACCCGAGGACATCCTCAGCCTCACCTGCAATCGCCTGCTGGTGCTGGATGACGTGGGCAAGCAGAAGGACACCGAATGGGTGGTGGAGCAGTTCTACCTGCTGCTCAACACCCTCTGCACTCAGGAGAAACAGGTGATCCTCACCACCAACCTGACCCCGGCCCGGCTCTTTCAGGGCCTGGACCCGGCCCTGGCCTCGCGCCTGACCCGGCTCTGCCACCAGGTGGTCCTCAAAGGCCCTGACCGCCGCCTCCAGCCCTGACCCTGACCCGAGGAGCCCAGCCCATGACCCTCAGCCCAACCCTTGCAACCCAGGAGATCCGCTTCTACCAGATCGGCGCCGGCAGACAGGTCTGGTACGCCATCACCACCGGCCGACTGGTCGCCGCGGCCACCCGCAGCTATGCCCGCGCCTGCCAGTACTACGCCTGGGAACGGGGCGTGCCCCGCGCCCAGATCGGTGGACCCACCCATTGCGTGGCCGATGCCGGCGAACTCTCCCGCTCCGTGCACCAAATGGGGCAGGAGGGGGGAGTATGACCGCCCTGCCCAGACCGGAGCCCTGCTGGGATCTCCACGGCCTGCTGGGGGAGAGCCCGGCCCTCGAAGCCGCCCGCCACCAGCTCCAGGACGTGGCCCCCACCGACCTGAGCGTCCTGCTCTTGGGCGAGACCGGCACTGGCAAAGGGGTAGCCGCCCGCGCCCTGCACCAGTGGAGCCAGCGCCGGCACCAGCCCTTCGTCCACCTCGACTGCAGCAGCCTGCCCCCCTCGCTGATCGACAGCGAGTTGTTTGGCCACGAGAAGGGCGCCTTCACCGGCGCCAGCCTGCAGCGCAAAGGCCGCATCGAGCAGGCCCAGGGCGGCACCCTGTTTCTCGATGAGATCGGCGAGTTGCCCCTCGATGCCCAGGTCCGCCTCCTGCGCCTGCTCCAGGACCGCCAGATCGAGAGAGTAGGGGGGACCGGCCCCCTGCGCCTGGACGTGCGGGTGATCGCCGCCACCCACCGGGACCTCGACCAGGCCGTCAAGGAGGGCACCTTCCGCCAGGACCTCTACTACCGCCTGCACGTCTTCCCGGTCCAGTTGCCGGCCCTGCGGGAACGGCCCGAGGACATCCCCCTCCTGGCCGAGCACTTCCTCGCCCAGATGAAGCACCAGCTCCACGCATCGCCCCCGCGCCTCAGCCCCGCAGGCCTCCAGGCCCTCCAGGCCCATTCCTGGCCCGGCAATGTGCGCGAACTCGAGCACCTGCTGCAGCGCTCAGCGGTCCTGGCCAGGGGAGGGCAGATCCAGCCCGAGCATCTGGACTTTGGCCCACCACCGCCCGCTCTGCCGGTTGCCCCCCTGCAGATCCTGCCCCTCGCCGAACACGAACGCCGCTACCTGGCCCAGGTCCTGGCCCACACCAAGGGCGTGATCCACGGCCCCAGAGGCGCCGCCCGCCTCCTGGGCATCAAACCCACCACCCTGCGCAGCCGGCTGCTCAAACTCGGCCTGATGCAGACCCGCAACCCCCGCCAACCCCGCCTCAGGAGTGCCCCATGACCCCCACCCGGCCACCGGTCCTCCTGGGCCACAGCCCGGCCCTCCAGCGCCTGCGCGCACAACTGGAGGACGCCGCCCGCTCCGAACAGGAGGTGCTGCTCACCGGCGAGCCCGGCGCCGGCAAGCGCCTGGCCGCCGCCCTCGTCCACCAGGCCGGTCCCCGGCACCACCGGCCCCTGATCCGCGTGGGCCAGGACAGCCTGGCGGTGTTCCTGGCCGAGGTCTCGCGCCACGCCTACGACCAACTGCCCGGCGACGGACCACCCACCCCGCCCAGGGCCTGGATCCAGCAGGTCCAGGGCAGCACCCTGCTCATCGAGGACGTGGGCGAGTGGTCCGACGAGGAGCAGCGCGCCCTCACCGGCATCCTCCGCTGCCGGACCCAGGAGCGATTCGGCGGCATCCAGAACCTGGAGCTCGACATCCAGCTCATCACCACCACCCGGCCAGGCCTCGAAGCCGCCGTCCGGACCGGCCGCTTCTGGAACGATCTCTACTACCGCCTCCACGGCTTTCCCATCCAGGTCCCCCCGCTGCGCGACCACCGCGAAGACCTCCCCCTGCTGGCCTACGAGTTCCTCGCCCAGATCGGCGAGCAGACCCAGCAGATCCCCCGCCGCCTCAGCCCCGTCGCCCTGGAGCTGCTGCTGTGCCACCACTGGCCGGGCAACGTCCCCGAACTCCGCCACTGCCTGGAACAGGCCGCCGCCCTGGCCACCGAGGGCCAGATCGGGCCGCAGCACCTGTGGGCCGAAGCCAACCAAGCCCCCAACCCCTGACCGGAGACCTCGATGTCCACGCCAAACGCCTTCCGCGACCTCCTCCGCCTCCTCTGGCAGACCCTCCGCCTCTACGGCCGGCACTTCGTGCCTATGTTCCTGATCGGGGGCCTGCCCGGCCTGCTCTACCACCTCTTTCTCCTGGCCCTGGGCCAGGCGCCGGCACCCAAGCCCGAACCGGACGCCACCCAGATCCTCCCTCCGGCCCTGCGCACCTTCTTCCTCTGGAACCTCCCTAACCTCCTGCTCCTCGGTCCCCTGGTGAACGGGGCGCTGGTGGCCGCTGCCGGCCAGTTGCACCGCCAGCAGCCCCTCCAGCCCCTGCAAGCCCTCCAGACCAGCCTGCGGGCCTGGAAAGGGCTCCTGGGCGCCTCCGCGCTCTTCTGGATACCTGGAGCAGCCGCAGGGGCCTTTGCGTACTGGATATGGGACCACACCCAGACCTCCCCCGGGCAGATGCTGGGCGGGATGCTGATGATCGGTCTGGTCGGGGGTTTCCTGTATTACTGGTGGGTGCGCTGGTCCTTCCTCAGCCAGGCGATCATCGAGGAGGGCTGCGGCCCGGTGGCAGCGTTCGGCCGCAGCAGCGGCCTGGTGGCCGGCCGCTGGTGGTGGGTCTTCGGGATCTCCTCGGTCCTGATCATGCTGCCCGGCCTCTTGGACAACCTGCTCAGCCTGGCCGGCCCCTGGGCGGTGGCGGTGGGGCAGAGTCTGGTGGCGCCGCTGAGCGGGCTGGGGATGGCGCTGCTGTACTGCGAGGTGCGGGGGAGAGGGGAGGAGAAGGCAGAGGCGGCCGCAGGACCAGCTACCCAGCCCTGATGGGCGTACAGACCTTGCTGACCGTGGCCGGCATGATGGTGCTGGAGTAGGGCTCTCCAGGGCCGGCCGCTGGGCAGTGGGCTGAGGAATCTGCTGTGTATGGTGGGATTGACTGCAGTATATTGGGAGGAGTGGGGGAGGGGGGAGAAGATCAAGGAGGAAGAGAAAGAGGAGGAATACTGAGGACGAGGATTTCAGAGGGTTCAGCGACCGGATACAGAAGCTGGACTAAGGGAATAAGGGAGTGGCGTCGTACGGCAATAGCACTTGCGCCAACCCAGAATTTGGCTCCGCCCGTGGCCGGTGGCAGCAGGGCTTGTCTGAGGGTAAAAGGTCGTTGCGAGGGGAGCACCAATGTGGTATGGTAAGACAACAGGTGCCATTGCATTTGAGACACTTCAGCTAGCACAAGGTATCCAGCGCCAGTCACTTCGCTCCTTCCGCCCAACCCTTGCCCGGTCACGTCGGCTGCTCAGCAAAAAGCGTCAATGTCGTGCCCGCCGCGGCAGGTTCGGCAACCCGATGCAGTAGTCGAACAAGACAATCGGTAGAGTGAAGATGAAAGCAGAAAGTGCATCAGTTGGTCCACCAACGTCGCATATCGGTCCTGTGTATGCCCGGTTCTTTTCTTCCGGGGTGCTGCGCGAGCTGGCACACACAGGCCGCTCGGCCATAGCGGCCCGATTGGCGCGGCAGTATCATCTTTTTGACCAATTTGGACCTGACACAGCGGTTGGAGAGTTCTACGACATCATTTTCAAGCTGTTAGTCAGTGAGTACAGGCACGAGTACGTCTACAAAAACGCCATTGCTGAAAAAATCCTTCTGGGTAGACACAGTCTTAACACGGCTTTCATGTTAACCGAATTTCGTGCCGATGACTGCAAAGCCGACGCGGTTGTTCTCAACGGTACTTCCTATGTCTATGAAATTAAGTCGGAGATGGATAGCTTTGAGCGGCTCGACCGCCAACTTGCCGCCTATCATAAGACGTTCGACTTCATAACTGTCATCACGACCCAACGCCTCTACAGGTCGGTTGAGGAACGGGTACCGTTGAAAGTCGGTATTAGGGTGCTTGCAGATGGCGAGTATCAGTTCAGGAAGAACCCTTACCGCGAGGCAGTCAGCAACCGTTGCAATGTTGATCCGCTTGTTATTTTTGACTCACTGCAACGGCGAGAGTATCTGAAGATCCTCAAGGAGGTATTAGGGGTATCGCTGACACACCTTCCCAATACTCAGATTTACAGGGAAGCAAAGAAATACTTTGAGAAGCTGAGCCCAGAAACAGCCCACGGTGCAATGGTTGAGGTCCTCAAGCATCGGCGTGATACCATGCGGGTAGCAGACTTTGTAGCCGATGTTCCCAATAGCTTGAAAGCCGCCTCGCTATCGATTCGGCTGACCAAAGAAGAACGCACCAGGTTTGTGGACCTGCTCTATACGGACATAGCCTTGGCGTTCTCATGACTCAGCCAGGACTAGGAGACCACATGTACTATCCGTTCATTCGCGGGAAACAGTTTGAGCTTGTAATGCTACGTGAGATGGCTCCAAGGATTGCGCAATGGGGCTTTGTTCCGATTATTGAGCCGGTCAAAGGGAACTTTCCCGCGCTGAAACGAGCGCTTGACGAACTTATTGAACACAACAGTCGGTTTATTCTGATTGCCAACCCACGAGTGGGAGACCTGAAGCAGGATTCATCTAGTCTATGGGATGAGATCTTTAGTGATCACCTTCTGGATCGTGGAGACTACTCGGCTGGACTCAACCTGACTGCAACTGAAACACTGGACGATGCGAAGGCGTTTTTTGATAAAGCTGGGTGCCCTACAGCGGTGATTCATGATGGTTTCTCAGATGGCAAGGGGCTTTCCGCGCTAATCGCCAACGACAAGCCGCAGATAACCGCCCACGTGTTTGTCGAATCAGATAGTCCAATACTTTACCGTAGGTACTTCAAAGGCGTTACGCGTGTCATTGTGGAAGATGGCTTCAAGAGTCAATCCAATCGGGACTACCCTCCCTCAGAACTGTTTTCCGAGCTATACCTCGTCTATAGTGACCTAGGCTTTGAGGCTTTTGGTGATTTCCTTATAGTCGGCCGCGAATTCAAAGAAACCGGTGGCCCGGCGTACGCTATTGCAATTCATCTGACCTATGTTGATCCAAATGCCGACGATGTTATTTCTGTCAAACATTATGTGTCCGACCAAGTTGATACCCCCAAAGATCCGGCCGGGAAATTCCTTGAGGCGCTCGACAAACTTGTCGAGGATGTGAATTCACCTAAATCGCTGATCTTTAGAACTTCGGCTGTGGAGGAATATCTGTCCCTTCATAGGGCAGGACATTTTCCTGGTTTGGGGTATGTAAAAAAACTCTCCATGCAACACCATATTGAACTGATGGCTAATCTTCTGGTGGGGAGGGCGTGAGGATGTATTGCTGTGCTGGTTGCTTCGGGGACTCATTCCTTAACAAACGTATCCCCGAAATGTCAAAACGGCGCGGCACATGTGATTTTTGTCTAGCCATCAACAACCCGTTGGTAGAACCCCAAGAACTCCGCGATCACTTTCAATCAGTTTGTTCTATCTATGCCGAAGATACTGGTGTTGGTGCGAAATCACTGACGACACTGTTTCAAGAAGATTGGCAGATTTTTACCTATCTTGATCCAGTCAAGGCCCAGGCTCTATTGGGAGAGGTTCTTGATGATGGTCAGGTAGTCCGGAAGAATTACGTCCCTCGGAACGTGGCGACTGTAGCCGCTGTGGAGAAATGGGCCTCTTTCCGTAACGACATCATGTGGGGGAACCGATTCTTCTTTCAGCAGGAGTTAGATCTCCAAAGATTGGAGGCGCTATTTGAAAACTACCTTGCTGCAGATGCGACTATTTTCAGCAATCAGCTTTTCCGGGCAAGAATTCAGACTGATGGGGTGGAAATACCTTTGGAAGAGATGGGAAAGCCACCGGCGAAGTATGTCAAGAATGGGCGGGCAAACCCAGTAGGAATCCCCTACTTGTATGCTGCGTCAACGCCTGAAACGGCCATAGCTGAGACACGTCCTCACCCTGGTGATCTGGTGTCAGTCGCCAAATTCGGTGTGAAGGGAACTCTCCGGCTTCTGAACCTGCAGCATCCGCGCGAAACAGTTTCTCCCTTTTCCGATCCGACTGACCAGGCGGCATTGAGAGATGATCTTGCCTTTCTTTGCCACCTCGAAAACGAGCTCTCAAAACCTATTCTCCCTCGCGTCGCTGATCTGGAATACCTACCGACTCAATATCTTTGCGAGTTCATAAAACGGTGTGGCTATGATGGAGTTGTTTTTAAGAGTTCGATCAGTAGCGGTGCCAACGTCGCACTTTTTGATGACTCAAAAGTAAATGCCGAGGCGGTGATCCAGTACGAAGTGACGAAGTTGCATTACGACCAGACACCGAGGCCGGTTTAGTCCATAAAGACACCCTACCTCACACGTAAGCCCCCCCGGCACCGAACCGGCCCAGGCCGGCAGCCCTTTCAGTCCTGCCAACCTGTGCCGTTCCCGTGCCGGGGGATCGACGCTGATCCCCTGAACCTTCCTTCAAGCCCCGTGCCCGCGCCGTGCGGGGGAGAGCCCGTGCTCTCTGTGAGGCCCTGCTCCGCACGGTTGCCGCACTCCGCAGCCGGCTGAAACCAAGCTGATAGTGGTTGGTAGCGCGGGGTAGGCGCGGCCCACCCTGGCCTGGGGTGGGCCTGGGCGTCCTGGGGCGCCGGCAACTCCGCGCGGCTTCTTTGGAAAGACCACTTCCTCCCTGCGGTTCTCTTCCTTCCATATCCGCTTCGCCCTCCAGCTCCAGGGCTGTACTACAGACCCCTTCCTACAGGGCTTTGGGTGTGTCCCGTTCCGGCCTCTTCGTGTGTGCCCAAGGTGTGTATTTTGGCCGGCCAAAAGTGAGATAAATATATTTATTTTAATGCATTTAGGTCTTGACAAAGATACTGCTCTTTTGTATACTAATAGAGCAACAAAAAAGGCCCATCGGGTCTGTCTCGCAAACTTCCCCGATGAGCCTATCCTCAAACCACCTTAACGGAGGTTTTAGTTATGTCCAATGTAGCCGTTGCATCGCACCCGCGCCAGCCCCTGGCGCAGGAAAATGAGCCCAACCCCCTGCACCAGCTACGGCAGCGCCGGGCCGTGGCCCTGGCACCCACCGTGCGGCCGGTGTTCGGGGGCTTTCGCGTCAGCTCCTCCTCCCACCCCATCGAATACCTGGTCACCCAGCCCAACGGGCACCGGGTATGCACCTGCGCCGACTACACCCGCCATGTGGAGGAGCCGGCCTTTCGCTGCAAGCACGTCATGGCCGTGGAACTGGCCCTGGACATGGGCTTTGTCACCCCCACGCCGGCCCCCTCGCCCACACCCTCGGCGCCGACTGACCTGGCCGTCCTGCACCGGCATCTGGCCGGGGAAGATCCGGTCCGGCTCAAGCTCATCAAGAACACCAAGGGCTATTCCTGGGAAATCTCCGTCGCGGAGAAAGACCCCGGTGCAGCCCTGGCCGCCATCCAGGATCTGGAGCAGCAGGTACGCGCCGCCTTCGGCGCAGCGGAATAACCATCCTGGGGCGCATCCTCCGGGGTGCGCCCCTTCTTTCTCTCTCAAAAACCGATTCTCAAGACCTATAAGGAGCCTTTTCATGGCCATCAAATTCGAGACCAACATCCCCCTGAAATTGACCTTTCCTTGGGGCGATTTCCGCGAGGTAAACTCCCACTACGGGCAGCAGTTTGCCTACACCGTGGAACAGGCCGGCCAGAGGGACAAGCTCTTTGCCACCCCCACCCTGCACCACAAGCTGCAGGAAGCCGGCGTGCGGGCCGGCTCCGAACTCACCATCACCAAGATCGAGATCGAGGGCAACCGCAAGGACTGGCGCATCGAGGGGGAGGAAGCACCGGCCCCGGTGGCAGTAGTGCAGCAGGAGAAGGCGCAGCCCAACGGCAAGGTCGGCAGCAACGGCCACACGCAGAAGCACGGCCACGCCGAGAGCGCCGATTTCCAGGGACTCAAGCAGGCCATGCAGCTTTGCCTGAGCGCCGCGTACGGGGTGTGCGAGGGGCTGGAGGCGGATCTGCCCTTCACCACCGAGGATGTCCGCGCCCTGGGCATCACCCTGTTCCTTGAATGCAGCCGCAAGGGCATCACGCCCCAGGAAACCGAGGGGCTGCCGTTCTAACCACCAGGGGCGCCAGGGCCGGCCCTGGCGCCCCTTTGCTATCCGCATGGAGGTAAGGACCGATGTATTTGCCAATGCAGATCCCGAAGCTCAGACCAGAGCTGGCACAGCGGCTCCATCCGCTCTGTCAGCGGTTGCGGTTGCCGATGGAGCAATTTATGGACGAGGCGGTAGCGCAGGCCGTGGTGAGGGCGGAGGAGGGGCTGGAGCAGGAGCGGGAAAGGCCGGGGCCGGCCTGACGCGGGCCTGAGTCTGGCGGTGGGGTGGGCCGGCCCCCTCAGCGGGGGCTGGCCCTGGCGCTAAAAAAAATCGCCGGTACCTGATTGGCGTTGACCTGCAGGGGATGGCAGACTGCTCAGGCCAGCCCACCGGGCTTACGCCCCGTGGGCGCCCGGCCCTTCGCAGACTGCCTTGGGTGGATCTGGCAAGGGGCAGCGTGCTGCGGGCAGCCCACTCCGGCCCTGGCGGGCCTCAGTGGGCCTGTCCTCGCACCCTGCCCAGGTGGGGGTTGCTGGTTGGCGGAGGGGTTGGCCGGGTATTCGCTCGGACGAATAAGTATTCGAAAACTTCCCGGTTTCCGGCCCTGTTTTCACCCTTCCTGGGTGCCGATCGCCGATCTCGGGGCGTTTGGGAGGCTCCCCCCTTGACAGAGATTCGCAATATTGCGAATATAGATCCGATCCCACTACACGCCTCACCCAGCCCAGACCATGGCCCAAACCGAAGTCCTCTTTTTCCAGGAAAAAGACGGCTCTGTGCCCCTGATCGACTGGCTCAGAAACCTGCCGGCCAAGGTCCAGGACAAGTGCCTGGTGCGGCTGGAGCCACTGCCGGAGCACTGAGCCCATGCGCACCCGGAAAGGCCCCACCTCTGCGGCGCTGCGATATCTGCATCGGGAATTCATCGGCGACGATCAGGCCCGCCAGGACTCCCTGGAGGAGGAGCGGATCAACGCCGACATCGCCCGCCAGATCCACGACCTGCGGAAGGCCGCCAAACTCACCCAGGCCGAACTCGCCCGGCTGGCCGGCACCACCGCCTCGGTAATCTGCCGGCTGGAGGATGCCGACTACACCGGCCATTCCTTGTCCATGCTGCGCCGGATCGCCGCCTGCCTGAACAAGCGGCTGGAGGTCAGCTTTGTCCCGGTGAGCCGCACACTCAAGCCAAAGCACGGATCCTAGCCCGAGTTCGCCACGGTCCTGAAGGTTGTCAGAGCCCTGGGACTCAAGATTCACGCCACTGCGCAGTAACCCGCCTCTGATCACCTACTCCTGCCCTTCCCGCAGCGGTGGAATCACCTCCAGTTGCTATAAGGGGGATTGTTGCGTGATGCGCAACACGCTATATTATCGCTATGATTGTCTCGTTCAGGCATAAGGGGTTGAAACGCTTCTATGACACGGGGAGCACCGCCGGCATTCAGACGGCCCACGCGAAGAGGCTTCGGTTTCAGCTTGCAGCCCTCGATACGGCGGTCAGCATTCAGGACATGGACATCCCCGGATTCCACTTGCACCCTTTGAAGGGACAGCGCAAGGGGACCTGGTCAATCTCCGTGAGCGGTAACTGGCGAATGACCTTCAGGTTCGAGGATGGCAACGCGCACATCGTAAACTATGAGGACTATCACTGATGACTATGTATAATCCCCCCCATCCTGGGGAATTCATCAAGGAAGTCTATATCGAGCCTTTCGCGCTAAGCGCCAGGAAGGTGGCGGAGAATCTGAAGGTATCGCCTTCGACCTTCAACCGGCTGCTGAACGGCGAGAGCAATGTCTCTCCCGAGATGGCCTTGCGCTTGTCGAAGGCGCTGGGGCGCAGCCCGGAGAGCTGGTTGGCGATGCAGGATCAATACGATCTATGGCACGCCCAAAAGAGGGTGGATCTTCAAGGTGTCAGCAAAGTGGTGTTGTCCGCTGCCTGAGATCGTCACCTCCCGTTTATCGCGCCCCATCTGATCACTGATCCCCGAAGCCGGTCTCTCCCATCTTTTACCTTCTTCCCAAAAACGTCCCTTTTTGAAACTTCTTGACCCTGCCCCTGAAAAAGGGGTATATTGATGCCAGGATCGTTCCAAAACCCATCCCCTTATCTACGCCCCAAAAACCATGCCTGTTTTACCTTCTGGAACTCCCCTCCCCCAACTTCCCCCAAACTGAGCCCCCATGCGCATCGGCTACGCCCGCGTCTCCACCCAGGACCAGCACCTCGTCGCCCAGACCGACGCGCTCCAGCAGGCCGGCTGCGAGAAGGTCTACACCGACCAGCTCAGCGGCGCCAGCCGCGAGCGGCCCGGCCTGACCCAGGCCCTGGAGACCCTGCGCAAGGGCGACACCCTGGTCGTCTGGAAGCTCGACCGCCTGGGCCGCTCCCTGCCCCACCTGGTCGAACTGGTCAGCGAGCTGAAGGAAAGGGGCGTGGGCTTCCGCAGCCTGCAGGAGAACCTCGACACCACCTCCGGCACCGGCAAGCTGATCTTCCATCTCTTTGCCTCCCTGGCCGAGTTCGAGCGGGACCTGATCCGGGAGCGGACCATGGCCGGCCTCGCTGCGGCCAGAGCGCGGGGCCGTCTGGGCGGCCGGCCGCGGGTGCTGGAGGCCAAGCAGGTGGCTCTGGCCCGGGCCATGTATCAGGACCGGAACAACTCAGTGAAGGACATCTGCGCCACCCTCCGGGTGGGCAAGACCACCCTGTACCGCTACCTCAAGGCGGGGAAGCCGGCAGCAGAGCCCGTTGTTGTCGCTGAGATGGCAAAGCCGGTGGAACGGGCGGAGGTGCCGGCCGGGAAGGTGGCGAAGGTGGCGAAGAAGAAAGGCTCCAGCGCGGCCAAGAGCCGCCGATCCCCCACCCGAAAGCCCAGAAGCTGACCCAGGCAGCCCAACCCCAAGGAGGCTCCCCTATGAACTCCCCCGCTGGCCCCTCCGGCGATCCCGTGTACCTGCGCTGGGAGCACACCGCCCCCCCGCACCGGAAGTTTTACGAGGTTGAGGTGGAGTTGTCGTTGTTTTACCCCAAGGTGCTGGTCCGCCGCTGGGGCCGGATCGGGACGAAGCGGGCGCGGAGTATCAAGCTGGTGCTCAGTGAGGCGGAGGAGGTGCGGCGGGAGGTGGCACGGGTCTGCCGGCTGCGGGGCCGGCATGGGTATGCGCTGGTGAAGGAGGTCAGGGGGGAGGTGAGGAGGGCGGAGGCGGCGTAAAAGGCCCGAGTACGTGCTTCACAGCGGTATGTGTCAAGGACTTTGAGAGAACTCGGGTGTTGTATCTAGTGTAGGATCTGGTTCGGGGCAGCAATCATGATCAGGTTTGTTGATCCAGACCGCAGTAGGCAGTTTCTGGACGCGGGGCCGCCCCCGGACAGAGCGCTCGGGGTGGGCCTTATAGGCGGCCTGCAAAACCTGCTGCCGCTGCGCCTGGGTTTCCTGGGCCTGCCCATAGTGGACGGTAGCCGGGGTCAGTAACCCCAGGCTGGTATGGTAGTGCTGCTGGTTATACCAGTGGAAGAAGGCCCGGGCCCAGCCGCGGACCTCGACCAAGGAGCCGAAGCGATCGGGGTAATCGGGTCGATACTTGAGGGTCTTGAAATGCGCCCCGGAGTACGGGTTATCATTCAGGACTCTGGCCAGGTCCGCCGACTCGCGTTGCGCCACCATCCAGGCCACCACATAGCGGCGGAAGAGGTCAAGGATGACATACAGATAGAAATGGGTCATCACCTCCGGGCCACCTCTTTTACCGCAATGGCGATACCCAATACCGGGAAACGAGGCTGAGCCTCGGCACATTCCCAGTGACCATTCTGATCCACCATGGAGATGGCATGAAAGTAAAAGCAGCCGTACTTTGTCTTCCTGTCACTGAGCTTCACCAGACGCTCGATTTCTATAGGGAGGTTTTCGGGCGTCGATGTGCACAGGTTGAGGGAGATATGATCGTGCTTGAGCTCCCGAGTCTTTCCATTTTTCTTATGTCAAGGAAGAGTTACGAGTCCTACACCAAGAACGCGAATCGTGACGCTCTTATGCCTGGGGCATCTGCGCCAGCAGTCCTGAGTTGTGCAGTCGAGACCAAGGAGGATGTAGATCAGGCGCTCGGCAAGGCTGAGGCGTACGGGGGCGCTAACGCCGGGTCCGCGTCAATCGACAGTGCGTCGGGAGGCTATGTTGGATACGCTACCGATCCAGATGGGCACCTCTGGGAGTTTGTGTGTCCGCGACAAAGATGATTCCTCCAAGCATGTTCATGGCGTAGTCGTCAACATCCGACGCGGGCAGATGCCGAACACCTTCTTGTCGGCGGGACTGCCTCGGAGAACCGGGCGTGCCTGGGGGCTTGAGGAAAGCCATTTGCCAGATCAGAGACATCAAAATAGGGGGGAGAGACGACGTGGCTTTCGGCACCTGGGATGATTTTGTCAGCAAATACGGCTTCAGCGACGGCGAGGTGGTCGAGCGGCGCGACTTTCGCGCGCGAGACCAACTCTGCCAGCTACTCAACGCTCTGCCGGCCCTCGGGGAGCATCAACTATTGGCGGTCCCATGGGACCGCTCGGACGGACACAATCCGTGCATGATCCTGATCTTTGAGAACCCGGACCGAAGATCCCCGGATGAGCTGAAACAGGCGATGGTGAATGGTCAGCTGACGACAACGACCATTCCAGACGCAGTGCTCTACCCGGAGGGGGAGGGAGACGAGGGCATACACGAGTGGATCGTCCAGGCGTATGAGGAGGCCGATGGCCCGGCCTCCGGCAATTCCCCAGGCTGCCGGCAGGTCCTCGAAGAATTCGTCGTTGACGTCGAGACCGCCACCGTCGACCATGTGCTGAACGATCTGGACTGGTCCGATCTGCTGGTGACCTACGGGAAAGCCTGTAGGGTGCTGGGACGCCATCCGTATATCGCGACGGCCGAGGAGGAAGAGCGGTGACCAGGGCCACCCGTATCATAGCCCTTCTCAACAACCCAGTCGAAGCGGCGCCGTCTGCCGCGACCGCAGGGTAGGGGGTCCCTGCTAAGCATGAGGATTTCCAAGAAGATGCGCGGCCATCCCGGCGTAGTCGGCTCGCACACTGAAAGGGCCGAAACATAGCATCCGCAGGATGGGGGCCGGCCGGAGATACCAACTGGCCCAACCGAGCGGCGAATCCCCGTTCGCATCCCTAGTGTCCAACCTCGCGCCGGCGTCGAGGAGCAGTTGGATTGTCTCGGCGGTTCCGAACGCGGCAGCGCGGTGCAGGGGCGCCTCGCCCCTCTCCGCACATCCCGCATGAATCCGCCCGTCTCCATTTGACGAGCGACACTCTGTCGGCGCCGGACGTGTCTCCGGCGGGCAAGCCCTGCGCAGCCCATCAGATGACTACACTATAGGTGGTGGCAGATCAGGCAGGAACCTCAAGATACATGGTCTCCTGCAGGCGTGCTTGGGCAACCTTGTTCGTGGTCGAATGCCACACCTGGGGGCTGGAGGCGCATTCCCGGAGGGGACGAGATAAAGCGTGTAGGCAGGGGGGCCGGGAGTCTGTATTTTTCGAGTAGATCGGACACCCCCAACCCTGGAAGGGAAGGAGGATGGAAGCGATGGCCAAAGTGGAGGGCACTGGTGAACCGCGCTGGCGCGTTGCGCCGTACTTCATCGTGGACGATGTGGTCGCCACGGCCAACTTCTACCGAGACAAGCTCGGCTTTCACTACACCCGTTTGTGGGGCGATCCGCCGGCTTTCTGCATGGTGAGCCGCAACGGCGTCACCATCATGCTGAGCAAGCTCGAGGCGACGGGGGTGATGCGTCCCAACCGACTCGCAGATTCCGAAGGGAGCGCTTGGGATGCCTATATCTGGATCGGCAATGCCGACACGCTACACGAGGAGTACAAATCGCAAGGCGTTCTGATCGTCCGCCCCCCCTGTGACCAGCCCTACGAGTGCCGCGACTTCGAGGTGGAGGACTGCAACGGCTACCGCCTATGTTTCGGGTCGGACATCGGATCGGCCTAAGGAGCCTGCCATGCGAATGATCGACAAGAAGAGCATTGAACGGGCTGCCCGGATGTATGGCAGCAACCGCGACGCTGCTCAGGCCCTGGGAATCGCCCCGGGCAGCTTCGGGCGGCTGTGCAGCCGCTTCGGCATTCTCACCCCCCAGAGCCGCAGACGCAAGGACCATGAGAGGATCCGAGCGGCGTTTCGCCGGGCCGGGAGGGCAGGACATGGAGGCCGAAAAACCCAACTGCCGCATCGGCGTCCAGAGTAGGAGATAGGTAGGATGGCCAAGGACTTCTCCCCCGAAGAACTAACCGAGCTTCACCGTTGGCACGCTGTCGAGTGCAACAATCTCGCCTGGAGCCTCAGCGAGCAGCCCTCGCGCACACCCGCCCAGGACGAGGAAATGCTCGATGCCGCGCATGCGGCCGCCTTTCACTGGGGGAAGGTGGGTACGGAACTCACCCATGCCCATGCCAAAATGCTCCTGGGGCATGTCCACGCCGTGCTCGGGCACGGTCAGACCGCCTGGGCTTACGCGCGGGCGGCGTACGACTACATCTCTACCCACGAGCCGGCCGACTGGGAGATCGCCTTTGCCCACGCCGTACTCGCCCACGCGGCCTACGCGGACGAGGATCCGAACCTGCATCTGCGGCACTATACGAGGGCCGAGGAACTGGGCAATGTGATCGCCGACGCCGAGGATCGCGCGATCTTCTCCACAACCTTCATCCTGATACCCCGCCCCTAAAACCCCGCGGGACGCCAATTCCAGGCTCGGCCAAGCTAGGGGAGAGCCGGGCCAGGGCGCCCTGCCAGCCTCAGTACTGCGGGCGCAAAAAAAAGCACCCCCGCCAGAGGTTGTCCAGCGGGGGTCATGTCGCGGGCGGATCGCTCGGCGCCCCTACATCGCCATGTCCTTGAGCTTCTTGAGCGCCAGCACCTTCACCTGCACGCTGGCTGGCTTGGCTTTCACATCCATCAGTTCGCCGGGCTTGAACGGATTGGGCACGCCGGTTCTGGCCTTCTGAGCCGGCTTCTGGATTGTCTTGACCTTCAGGAGACCCGGCAACATGAAAGTGCCGGCGCCGCCCTTCTGGAGGTGGCCGCCGATCACATTCTCGAGTTCTTCAAAAACCGCCACCACATCCTTCCTCGCGACCCCGGTCTCCGCTGCTATGTGGCTCAGCAACGCGGTCTTGCTCATCGGTTCCTTTACGGCCTGAGCCTTCTTCGCCATCCTGTCTCTACCTCCCCGTAGGTAATTGATAATGTTGAGTTACAACTTGGCAATATAACGCCCGCTACCCGTTGGGGCAATCCCGGTCCGCTCGCCGGCAGGCCCCTTTTACCCAATCCGGCGCGCCCTGGGAAGTGCGCTCCACGTCCCGATCGTGCTCAGGGACGAGAGGTGATAGTAGTGGAACGGGAGGTGAGACTTTAGGATATTCTCAGGGAGTCCTCCACAAAGGGAGTGTATGGGCCGTGACCAGCGCACTGGCAAGCCTGCTCACCTCAGACGACCCTTCGATTCGCTTTAGAGTCCTAGTCGATGGTTGTGGCGTCCCACAGTCTTCTCCAGAGGCGCAACGGGCACAGGAGGCCATCCGATCATCCGCTAGGGCTAGGGCACTACTCTCCCAAAGGGAACCCGACGGCACCATACCCGGGAACGTGTACGCGAAGTTCACGGGTGCCCATTGGGTTTTGGCGGATCTGGCTGACCTGGGATACCCGGCGGGAGACCCTTCATTGTCCCCTCTGGTAGACCAGGTGCTGGAGCGCTGGCTATCGCCCTCCCATACCACAGAAAGGGTGGTGGCGAGAGAGTCCGCCCGGCACAAGTCATCCGGCGGTGTGCCGGTCATCGATGGCCGGGCGCGGCGGTGCGCCTCCCAGGAGGGCAATGCGCTCTATGCCACCCTGGCTCTGGGGGTGGCGGATGACCGGGCGGACCGCCTGGCAGCCAACCTAGTCCGATGGCAGTGGCCGGACGGCGGCTGGAACTGCGACCGGAAGCCTGGGGCTAGGACCTCGTCTTTTCACGAGTCCCTCCTTCCTTTCCGCGGGTTGGCTTGGCATGCCAGGCTGACGGGGTCTGAGGCGTCGGCGAACGCGGCTGCGGCGGGTGCGGAGTTTCTCCTCTGCCGCAAGCTGTTCCGGCGCCGGAGCGATGGCGCTATCATCCACCCCTCATTCCTGAAAATGCGGTACCCGCACTATTGGCATTATGACGTGCTGATCGCCCTCAAGGTGATGGCGGAGGCTGGGCTGATCAAGGATCCCCGATGCGGGGAGGCGCTAGACCTGATCGAAGCAAGCCGCCTGCCGGACGGCGGGTGGAAGGCCGACGGCAAGCACTACCGCGTCATCGAGGAACCAGCCAGCGGGAGGTCTCTGGTCGACTGGGGGGCCGGCTCCCGCCGTCAGGCGAATCCGTTCGTGACCTTGGACGCCCTTTCCGTGCTTCGGGCCGCAGGCAGGCTATAGCCGGAGTTCGGGGTGTCTAGTTGGCGCGGTTTGACAGCACGGGTGGAGGTGGTCGAACAGTGGTTGTGCGGCCAGACCGCCGGCCAGACAGATCGCTCGGGCCAGTAGAACAAAAGAGAAGGGGGTTGGTCGGGCAGGATGGAGGCGAGCCGACAGCGAAAAGGAGGAGAAATGAGATTGGACAGTTTACATATGCCATGCCTCAACACCACTCACATGGGCGTGGTGAAGGGTGCACTCGACTACTGGGGGATCCCAGCTAGCCCAGCAATGGTTTTCGGGTTGTCCGGGCATGCGTTCCTCATCAATATCCACAAAGAGTTATGCCCCAGCAGCCCCTACTGCTGGCGGCGCGAGGCGATCGCTGATCTGACCCTCAATCTCGGACTGGAGATGAATGACTTGGGGTTCTTCTCACCGGAGAACTCCCAAGAGGATCGGGCTGCTGTGGAAAAGCTCCTTTGCAGCGCCCTCGCTGCGGGCACTCCCTGTTCGCTGATCAACCTGGAGCATCAGCTCATCACCGGGTACGACAGCGAGGCGCTCTTCACGGCGCAGCCATGGGCCCCCAAGGTCGATTTTCCCCCCGCGACCCTCAGTTTCGGCACCTGGCGGGAGTTCGGGGATTCCTTCCACGCCAATTTTTACCTCCTTCAGCGCGCCGACCCCGCTCCCCTGCTGATGGCGGTGCTCGAAAGCCTGGCCTATGCCGTGGAACTGCACACTAATCCCGGGAGGCACAACCTGCCGCACTACGGCGTGGGGCCCGAAGCGTACGCCAACTGGATAGCCGCCGCAGCGGAATTCGGGGGCAGTCACGGCAACTGGTGGAATGCCATGGTCTGGAGCGAGTGCCGGCACATGGCCGCAAGGTACTTTGCGGAGATCGGTCAGCGGTTTCCGGGGGTGGCCTGGGCCATTCCAGACCTCATCAGGATCTTTGCCGAACTCGGAGATACCCTAGCAGAGGTGGGGAACAAGGAGATGCCAGCCGGTGATAAGGTGCGGCTCCTGTCTCAGGCGAAGGAGCGCGAGGCAGAAGGGATCAGTAGGATTGCCGCTCTGTCCAACGCACTACGGGACAGCGCAGAAAGGTAGGATGCCGTGTGCCATCCCACAGCGCATTTGCATGGCTTCCAATGCAGGGGGGACGCGTGATTTGCGTTCTGGTTCTATCCATCCTCCTCTCCTGGGTGATCGCCGTGGCCAATGATAGGAACCTCACTCTGACGTACGGCAACGACTGGCCGAATGCCGAAATGCAGTGCATCGCGACCTCGGCAAAGGCCGTCGGACTGGACTACGACTACCCAACCATGATGGCGGGGTCCGGACACGCCTTCAGAATCATGGTGCTGGACTATGAGCCTTGGTGCCCTAGCTGTTTTGGTGACTACGGGTCGTCGCCGTCGATTTCCCTGGCCCGTTGCATCCCCACATTGACGCGCCTTGAGCCGAGAGACGGGGCGGATTACGTAAACCGCATTCTTGCGGCTCTGGCGGGCGGGGGCACCGTCCCAGCGTTAGGGGACTGGTGGTGGGGGATCATCACAGCCCAGGATGAGCCGCGCAGCCTCTGCTGGACCGTGGTTACCTACGAGGGCAGCGTGCATCGAGTCGGGCTTCCGGCCGCAGCCTGGATTCTGTTTCCTCCGCCTACAGCGTATCGCACCGCCGCAGCAAGAGCTATCATCTCCCAGGCCATCGACCTCGCTGACCGCCCAGAGTGGTCCGGCCCCAGAGAGGGTAGTAGGTACGCCAATGGCGAAGCCGCCTGGCAAGTCTGGATCGGATTGCTCCAGCGGAACGAGACAGAATTTGCCGCCCTGGCCCCCGCACACACAGGCGATGGAGGCATCGCTGAGTGTTACCGGCGGAACTTCTGGTGGCTGGCCTATGCCAGGGCTGCGGCGGCCGACTACTGCACGGATCTCGCCGGCCGCGCCCCGCCGGCGGCGCGGCCACACCTGCAGGCAGCTGGCGAAGCCTACCGCGGGGTCCACGAGACGATGGCGGCTGGGCGCGCCTCGCTGCCCAACGGCCTCGAAGCCTGGCCGGCGGAGATGCGGGCGATCCAGGCGAAGGTGATGTCGGCTGCGAGCCAGGATGAGGCGAGAGCCGTGGAGGCCCTGCGCGCAGCCCTCGCAGCGTGGCCCGAGGCGGCCTCGGTCGGCCCGGGCCCCTGATCCGCGATGCGGTGATATTCCCGTGTGCGGGCAAGAGGATCAGCGGTCCAGGCAAGAGAGAGAAGAGCGCGGCATTTCCGCGTGGCGTATTCAGGAGAGTGCGTATGGGTGAATTCAGCGGCCGCTTTGCGCGAAACGGGTTCGTCTTGCGGGGGCCAGAGGGGGAGGAATGGGTGTACCAGGGCGAGGACGATGACGGGGAGGCCGTGAAACGCTGGGCGGAGTTCCTCGACGATCTGACACAGGCGTACGGGCCGGTGACGAGCCGCCATTCGCCATCGCGGGTGTATATCGTGGTGCGGCCCGGGGACAAGCATCCGGATTACCGCGGGTTGGATGACCTCAGGCCAGGCTGATCCGCTACCTCCGAAACCCCTCAAAAGGAGCACCTCCCATGCAGGTGAGAGCAGTCGATTTCGTCAGCTACGGGGTCGCCAATATGGACAAGGCCCTGGCCTTCTACCGCGACACCCTGGGACTGAAACTCGAAGCGATCTACCAAGGCGTCTGGGCCGAGTTCTCCGTGGGCTCGGTGACCCTCGCGCTCGTCGGGCCTCCGTGGGGTGCGCCTCCCCAACCCGGATATCAGGGCGGGGCGACCATAGCCCTTGCCGTGGACGACGTGCAGGCAAGTCTCGACGAACTGCGGGCCAAAGGGGTAGCGGTATTGGACGGCCCCCAGGATACCCCGGTGTGCCACATGGCCATGATTGCAGACCCAGACGGCAACCGCCTCTGGCTGCACTGGCGCAAGGACGGTACTTGTGGGTGAGCCTGGTCGCGGCCGTGCGATCAGAAGGGGCTCGGCCGAGGTGTACCATCAGGGAGACAACTATGGCTTCGCTGGCACCTAGCACCGGCGTGTTGTTGGAAGGAGATGTGCTGCATATCGGCTTCTACCGGGTGGGAAAGACGCCCTATCCCGAGGATGTTCTCGTTCCCGCAGTCCTGCGTGCCCTCGCCCAGTATATGAAGGTCGACCTCCAGACCGAGGGTATATTCTGGGGCGACTACTGCTATTTTGCTGGGGTCACTGGCGAGGCGTTCCGCTTCCTTGAGTTCATGGGCCTGGACAACAGTCCACCAGACCATCCACTGGTCGAGAGGTACGGGCATCTCGCGGTGGCAGAGATGTACCACGAGGCGTTCGCCGCCGCCGGCCTTAGGGCCGAGATTCATCTCAAGCCCCAGTTGCCAGCGCGTTCTCTCCTGCTGCATCAACTCGTCGAGAGCCTGGCCGAACGCCGGTGCCCGGTGATCGGTTTCGGGTTCTTCGGACCCCATGAACCATTCCTGATAACCGGCTACGATCCGCAGGGGGAGGTGCTCTTGGGGTGGAGCCATCTCCAGGGGGACAAGAAAGATGCGCCGGATATATCTTTTGCGCCAACGGGTCAGTTCCGACTTCGCAACTGGTACGAGGTCATCGGCGGGGTGGCCATCATCACCGAGACCACGGAGCGCCCCCCAGCACAGGAGATTTTCCGCCGCGCTCTGGTGCGCGGCGTCCGCGAGCTTCAGACAGTATCGGGTGCCTATGGCGGCGTGCAGGGTACTGCGGCGGTGGAGGCGTGGGCGACACTCCTCGAGAACGAGCCTGGATTTCTCGGCTGGACGGACCCGCAGTGGCAGAGGGCGCATCAGGACCACGGCATTACCGCCGGGGATCTGGCAGAGCGGCGCGCTCTGGGAGACAGCTTCCTCCAGTTGGCGTCCCGCTTCCTCCCAGAGGCAGCCGAGGATCTGAGGAAGGCGGCGACAGCATTTACTGGAGCACACGACACCGTGTACGAGATCTGGGAGACAGCGGCGAAGACCGGCCCCTTCGACCCGGACCTGGAAAAGTTCAAGGACCCGGCGTGCCGGCGGCAGATGGCCGGGCTGGTGCGCCGCTTGGCCCAACTCGACCACCGAGCCCGAGCCTTCATGACCAACGCCCTGCGTATCGTGGATAGGCAGGAGCCAGGCCCCAAGTATCCGGTAGACCAAGTGCTTGACGGCGTCGCCATCCTGACCAAGGCCCCGCCTCGTCCCGCGCCCGCCGCATCCCGGTGGGGGGCGGAGAACATCGCCCTGCCCAACGCGCTGGGGATGCTCGGGGCCTTCCTCGGGGAGTCCTTTGGTGATCTGAGCGAGAACGAACGAGCATACGCAAGAATCGACTACCACCTCTGGATGGGCCTTTCCGGGGCTGCCTTTGGCCTACCTGGGACCGGGCCAGAAGGCGCCAACCTGGAACTGGTTCTCGAGGCCCTGGGGTACGACTACGAGTTGTGGATGGGCAAGGACTTAGCAGAGCAGACGGGGCTTTCCTGCCGGATCTGGGGTTGGGACGACAACCTCCGCCGGCGGATCTTCTGGAATCTCCGGGACCGGCGGCTTCCCGTGCTGCTTTTCAATTGCGGGCCGTGGCCGGATTGGTGGCTGGTGACCCACGCCGAACGCTGGGGGGCGTTCCAAGGCTATGGGGGGTGTAGCGGAGAGGGCAACCGGCCAGGTGAGCCCTTGGACCATCCCAGAAATCCCCTGCGGGTTATAGACCTATTTGGGGGGATGAAGGGGAGACAGACCTGGACGATCAATCTGCTCGCCCGACGCTCGGCGCCCAGACCGCGGCTGGTGGACCTGTATCGTCGCGCCGCCGACTGGGGAACTCAGCAAATGGGCCGACCGCAGATGCGCCTGCTCGACGGCCAGGGCGTGGAATTCGTCAGCACCAGGCCGTACCAGGACTGGGCGGCGATGATCCGCACGGATACCCTGTTCCCGGCGCAGGATCCCCAGACCCTCATGAAACGACGGCAATGGCTCGAAAGGTGTGCGGCAGAGCTGTGGGAACGGCGGTTCTACGGAGCGGGGTTCTTGTCGTTGGCCGCAGCACGGCTGAGCCGCCAGGGACTGAGAGAGGCGGCACAGCGGTTCTTGCAGGCCCGTGATCTGGCGGGTGAGATCTCCAGGCAGTTGGGCAGCCCCCGAGCCCCCGAGCCCTATCTCAGCCTTGGCAATGCCCAGGTCCGGGACACCATCGCACAGTGCATTCTGGAACTGGAACGCGAGGATCTGGCAGCCGCAGCACTGCTCCGGTCCTGATCCCCAACCCCCTCCCATCGGTGGAGCACCGGATCAAGAGGCCGGGACTCCATATCCGCGCTTGCCAGAAGCACCTAGCCGAACTACCTTAACCCGCATGTAAAGGACTTGGTCGCGCCGGAACCCGGACCTGAGTCCAATCGTACCGCGCCGCACAACCCATTCCGAGCCTCCGCCAGACCTGCGTGCGGCACCCGCACCTGCGAGGGAGATTCCATGCCCACGTCGTCCTCCGGGCTCCAGCCTGGGAGCAACCCCTCACTGCGTTTCCAGATCGACGAGGACCAAAACGCGCTGGAGACGAGCGCGGTGGCCACGGACCAGGATTGGGAGATTGTCTTTGCCATCATAGTGGAGCGGGGCATCAGGTGTCTGCGGACCAGGCACATGACCAACAGTGCGATGGCGCACCTGCCCCGGCTCCGCTCGGTGAAAGCTCTGGATGTTTCCGGCCCCGACCTGGGAGACGACGGTCTGCTCTACCTCGCCGGCATGCCCGAACTCGAGGAACTCACCGTCAGCGGGAAGTTCACGGATCGCGGGTGCATCGCCTTCCGCTATATGCCGCACCTCCGCCGCTTCGCCAGTTGCTGGCTACAGACCGTGACCGACGAGGGCCTCGCAAATCTGGCTAGCTGCGAGGCCCTAGAAAGCGTCGATCTGATGGGCACGACCACCGGAGACGGTGTCCTGCGGGCCCTGCGCGGCAAACCACGGTTGCACAACCTGAAAACTGGTCGACAGGTTACCGACGCCGGCCTAGCCCTACTGCAGGATTTCCCGGCTTTCAGGAAGTGGCGGGAACGCGAAATCAGCTACGACTTGATGACCTTTGCTCCCGAAACGAGCAGCGTACTCCTCGATGGACCGTTCACCGACCGGGGTCTCAAAGAGCTCACGGGCCTCGAGGGTCTCTTCGGTCTGGGTTTCTTCTGGCATGCACAGGGGTTCACGGGCGCGGGTCTGGCTCCCCTCGCCGGCCTTCCCAACCTCGGCTTCCTCGGCTGCCAGGGCGAACGCTGTGACGACGACGCCATGCGCAGTATCGCGGTGTTCCCCAGATTGCGCATGTTGATGGCCCAGGGCGCGGTGGCCGGGGACGAGGGCTTCGCCGCGCTGAGCACCTCGCCGACCCTTGAATACCTCTGGGGCCGGGAGTGCCCGAACCTCTCCGGCCCTGGTTTCCGATCCCTAGCCGCCATGTCTGCGCTCCGCGGACTCGGGGTGAGCTGCAAAGCTGTGGACGAGGAGTCCCTGGCTGCCCTTCCTACGTTTCCCAGCCTCGAGCAGTTCATGCCCATGGATGTCGCGGACGAGGGCTTCCTCCATGTTGGGGCTTGCGCCGGTCTCAAAGACCTCTGGTGCATGTACTGCCGCGGTACAGGCGATCGAGCTACTGAACACCTCGCGGGACTCAAGCTCCGGAGCTACTACGCCGGGCGAACCCAGATCACCGATGCGAGTTGCGAACTGCTCAGCCGTATGCAGTCTCTCGAGTCCATAGAGCTGTGGGAAACCGCCAATGTCACCGATGGGGGACTCCTCGCGCTGGCCAGACTGCCGCACCTGCGGCGGATCACTCTCAACGGATTGCCCCGGATCTCTAGTCGGGGCATCGGGGCTTTCGCCGACCCGGTGCACGTATCCTGGGGCTGAACCGGGGGGAGTTCGCGGAGGGCGTTGCCGGCGCAAAATGAGGAAAAAGGTGGACTGAGTGCCGATAAGGGTCGTGCAACTTGGAACCCCCAGGATTTCCGGCGAGGGGCTCCGCCTGGGGATTGTGCGCCGCCCGCCGCGCGGAGTGCCCAAGACCCAATACGCATCACGGGATCTCTACGACATCTGGCTTCCTGAACTCGCCCCATCGGAGGGGTTGGTAAAGCTTGGACGGCAGGCTGAGGATGAGCGGGCATGGCGTACCTTCGCCAAACGGTACCGGACCGAGATGAAACGCCCGGAGGCAGCCCGGCTTCTCGCCTTCGTCGTCGCGCTCTCCCACCAGACCAACCTCTCCGTGGGCTGTTATTGCGAGGACGAAGCCCGTTGCCACCGTTCTCTGTTCAGGGAATTGTTACAGGAACATGGGGCGGTTCTGGCCGAGGGTGGAGGCAGTCATCCAGGGACTTTTTCGAAGGAGTCCCATAGCTAGGACGGATCGCTCTCGCCATGTCTGCCTCGGAAGATTTCCTATCCTTTGCCCTTGAACGCATGTCCTTCGTCGACGGGTTGCGGGTGCTGGCGAGGTTTGGCGGTCATGCACTGTACTGTGGTCACGATGTCTTCGCGATCATCTCCGGCGACAGGCTCTTTCTCAAGACCGACGCCACGAGCCGGGCGGAGTTCGAGGCCAGGGGACTGGAGAAATTTAAATATGTAATACGCGGCCAAATCACGGTCATGAGGTACTACGAGGCGCCACCCGAGGTGTTCGGTGATCAGGACACTATGCGGATCTGGGTGGATAAGGCCATCGTGGCGGCGGTTGGAAACAAGAGGCCGCGATCATATGCGGAAGTGCTTGAGCGGTTGGCCAGGAAACCCGACCGCTCCGAGTAGCGGGGTGTTCCCCAAGCACGCTAGGCGAATTTATGTCCGATATCACCGTCAAAGCCCTCGACGATCTCGAACTCTACACCGGTGCCTTTCAGAAGGGCCAACCACGAGGCGCAAGATCGTCCCTGGCCCAGAGGGCATGACTCTGCTGATGCTGAGCGACAGGCCGGACCCAGAGGAGATTGCGGCCTGACACCGCCTGCGCTCCACCGGGGGACGACCCATACAGCCTGTGCGCGTGCCTGCGGCAGGTGAGAAGGATTCGTCACCCCCACCGAGGTCGGGCACCTGGCCGGCCCGGCATCCCGAAGGCACTGCGGGTTTCTGCGAACAGAAGGCCGCTAAGGGCATCGCTTTCACCTCTCCGCCGACCGAGTTCCACGGCCAGCGGAGCGCCACTTTCAGCGAGCCAGACGGCGTCGAAGGAAGCAAAAGCGGCTGCACGGGGTTGTCGTTCCCGTCCGCGATGAAGACAAGGCCCCATTGGATCTCCTACGGTATGCCAAATGGCCGACGATTTCCAACTCATTGATCAATACCATGCCGTGTGCCTCGGGGTTTCCCAGACGCGCCTCCGGACCAGGGCGATCCACGTCGAGGAGAGCAGCCGCCGGCTCAGACAGGAGGCGAGCTATGGCTTCACGCATGTGCTCTGGTGGATGGATTTCGGCGAAGAGGGCTCCGCGGTCAGTGTTCCCCCAGGATGCAAGGGCGTGGTTGCCAGTTACATAGACCCGGCGATGGGCCGCGATGCTCTGGGCCAGGATCGCCTGGACCGGCTCGTCGCCCGCCTCAACCAGTACCTGGGGCGCACCAATGGCCCCCGCATCACCCGTGCGATCCGCGACCAGGTCTACGCGTGCAGCGCGGCTACCCTCAAGCCCGGAGCAGATGCTGCCTTGACCATCATGCTCCGCGGGACCGGGTTCCCGCGCGCTGATGGACTCGGATCCCCGGATCATTGTTTCCCGGGGGGCATCGCCTACGGGGTGCTACAGGACCAGAAGGTGGTGGCCATCGCGTACGCACGCCGGTCGGGGATCATGGAGGACAGGATAGGTGACCTCGCTGTCGAAACCGCGCCCGCGTACCGCGGGCGCGGTTTCGGCAAAGCGGCGGTAGCGGCGGTGGTGCGCCACCTCTGCGACAAGGGCGGCGAGGCTTGCTATCGTTGCGCACCGGACGACATCGCGTCGGCGGCCACCGCCCGGGCCGTCGGGTTTGTCCCCTACGCCCAAGGCTTGGTGCTGGCCGCCGACCAGCCACGGTGAGGCTCGCTCCCAGGAAGGCAGAGATCAGTTGAGCGTCCCGTTCGCAGACCGGGTCAGAACCATAATGCGGCGCTCCCGCGAGGAGGCGGCACGGTACGGGCACGACTGCCTGAGGACCGAACACCTTCTCCTGGCGATCCTCGAGGACGGCAAGGGCCTCGCCGTCGAGATCCTGGCCCTCCTGGGGGGAGACCTGGGCACGCTCAGGCGGTCCGTCGAGTCCTTTTTGGCTAGGTCCCAGGGGACAGCAGGGGCAAGCGAGGGCGTGCCCTTCATGTCACGCGCCAAGGAAATCCTTGACACGGCCGTCCAGGAGGCGGAGCGCATGGGCAGCCAGCAGGTGGAGCCAGAACACCTGCTCCTGGTGCTCCTCAAGGACCAGGACGACATGCTGGGCCAGGTGCTTCGACAGTCTGGCAACCACAGCAACCGTGTCCAGGGGAACGCAGACCTACGGGGAGGCGCAGACAAATTCATGGAAAACAAAAGCGAACATAGGGCTTTTGTCCTCTATTTCCGCCTGTTCGCCGAGACCAATAGAAAAATGATCGAGCAGACTAACCTTGAGCAACTGAACGGCCTTCTGTCCGATGGGTGGACCATCGCGAGGGTGGACCCTATGAGCGGGACGCATCCAGAGGGTGCTTTTGTAAACCTCCTTTCCCTCGTGAAAGCTCCGTCTGTGCCGAATAGTTCCGTAGCTGAAGGTTCGCCGGGGTAACGTCAGGCAGGCTTCTCTACGCTGGGCAACCACCAAGATGAGAGGAGGGAATCATGCCCCAGAAACCGGCGATTGCGCCTGAGGCGGTCCAGGAGTTTGTGGGCGAAGCACACGGCAAGCTGATCAAAGTCAAGGCGCTGTTGGAGCACGAGCCAGCCCTGGTAAACGCCTCGTGGGATTGGGGCGGGGGTGACTGGGAGACTGCCCTAGGGGCGGCAGCCCATATGGGGAAGAAGGACATCGCCCGCTATCTCCTAGAGCGGGGCGCCCGCATGGACATCTTCGCTGCGGCCATGCTGGGCCGGCTGGATGTAGTAAAGGCCGTCCTGACCATTCAGCCGGCTGCCCTCATGTCGCCAGGGCCCCATGGCATCCCGTGGATGATCAACTGCGAGAAGACCTGAGCCGGAGACCCGGCATCCGGGGCACACGATGGTCCGCCTCAAACCCCGACCCGGCCCCTACCACCCTCCACCGACCACAGTATTCACCGCCCGCCCCCCTGACGAATCATGCCCACCGGGCCACCCGGTAGGCATGATTCTGTTTTTCCCTGAGTTAAAGTGCTCCTTACCCGAGGCCAATTCCGCTGCTGACAACACGGAAAAATGGTGCTTGCGGTAAGCGCTGTTTTTTGCTTCTTTCTTCGGCCCCGCGAACTCCCCAATCAATGCCCGTGTGGCCAGGACAAGGAGAGTGACATGGCAGAGAACGCCTTTTCCTCGCAGCTCAATCCGACTGGCAACGCCCCTCCGCGACCCAGGACCGGTGCAGTCGCGACAGAGGGCTCGCCACTGCAGGAGTCGGTGCTGCTCGAACTCTTCGACCACCTAGACGACATTCTCCAGCGCGAAGACTGCGACCACACCCTCAGGTACTCCGAAGCGTTTTTGCTCGGGAGGCCGGTCGATGTCGAGCACACGACCGCCTGGCTCTGCCGGATGGGGGCTCACTGCGATTGCGAAGTCCTCCTCAACGTAGCGCGGGATGTTTACTCCGGCTTCAGCACCTCCGCATGACCCTCTTCGCCGGCCAGAGGGAGTACCCTCTTGGTGCCTTCTGCTGAGGTTCGGGGCATGGACCGAGACCCAGTGAGCGCATTCTGTAGAGCCGCATGGAAGAAGGATACCGGGATCCTGACCGCCTTAGCGTCGAAGGTCGAGCCGAACGGCAGAGATCGCTTTGGCAACACCCCACTCCTGATGGCCGCCCAGTACAGCGATCTGGGACTTGTCTCCCTGCTGGTAGGGAGAGGCGCGGTGGTCGACCAGGAACGGTCCTACCTGACCCCGATCACCCTCGCCGCCCGCCGCCAGGCCAACGACATCGTCAACTACCTGCGCAACAAGGGCGCTATGGTGTCCGTGGTGACTTGGATTTACCTGGGCCGCAGGGACCAGGTGGAACGGGAACTGAAGCGCACCCCCACAAATGTGCATCTGTGCGACGAAGCGGGGACACCCATCCTTCACCACGCCGCAGAAGCATTGGCGCCTGGGATCGTCTCCCTTCTGCTCACCCGTGGCGCACGGATCGATGCGGCCGACCAGAACGGCGAGACAGCGCTCCACCGGGTCGCCGACCTCCGCCAGGCACCGCAGAAACCTGCCGCAAAGGTGGCAAGACTCCTGCTGGATCGCGGTGCTGACCCCAACGCGCGGAACTGGGACGATGTCACCCCGCTCCACCAGGCGGTCCGCGCCAGAAATCTCGCGGTCGCCGAAACTCTTTTGGCCAACGGCGCCAACCCCAATGCGCGAGACCGCGGTCGCGGCTCAACCCCCTTGAGACGGGCAGTCTCCTCGTCCGGGGCAGGGGGTACTGCCGGCACCAATGCTCTGATGGTCCCGCTCACCCGCCTCTTGTTGAGTCACGGCGCCGACCCGGAGGCGCGGGACAAGAGCGGCGTCACGGTGCGCGCATCGGTGCGTGCGCCAGAGCTACGTGCCGTTTTCGCGGAACACCTTCCCACCAAGCAGACCTCCAACTCCAAGGGACCGAGGAAATCGGTCAAGGCGCACCGCCGATGATGCGTAGCCTAGCGCTCTCAGTCCCGCCCAAGCGGCGGCGCCTCGGCCCCAGAAAACCGAACCGACGGGAGAACCCTGACCTATGAGAGATTTCATCTTCCTCATCCACGACGATGCCCCTGACCGGCCGGACAGCAGCTCCACTGGAGACTGGCGGGTTTACATGGAAAAGCTGGTTCGCACCGGGGGATTTGGCGGAGGGAGCGAGATCGCCGACGGCGTATGCGTGAACAAGGCGGGCACCTCGACCGGGATAACTTCGCATATCGTCGGGTACCTGCTCGTGCAGGCAGAGAGTGTGGAGGAGGCCCGGAAGCTCCTGGAGGGCAATCCTGTGTACGAAGCCGGCGGGACAGTTGAGATCCGGGCACTCCCTCCAATGGAGTGAGGTTCCTGGCTCGGTCGCCGTGTCCCTGCGTGCCGGTAGTCATCGCCGCGTTGGAGGGCCAATGGTTCCAGACGGGTTCAACGAGCTGATCCTCAAAGTGCGGGGGCATGTCCACCTGTCCCCGGCGGATAAGAAGTACGTGCAGGAAACCTTGCCGCAGGTCCTGGGGGTCCACCGGAGCGTCCAATCCTTCCGCTACTACCAGCACCCTGCGGGACGCAAAATAGCCGGCGCCCCATCCCGGACCTTCCTCAAGTCCTATGCTCTGATCCTGGCGAAGCGCGTCTTCGGGACCAAGGGGTTCACTGGCCAGCCGCTCTACGACGAATTCGAGCAGTCCCTCACCCTCGGCATCATGCGGTCTCATTTTGAGCACGGCGCCCCCAAGGGGTTCTACTGCTGTAGGCTCTGCTCGCTAGCAGTTTTCCCCCTGTACAAACTGGACCTGCTTCATTACCTCACCTGCAAGCCCCTCGCCCAGGACATGCGGTGCCGTATAGAAGGCCGGGAAGGCGCGTTCTCCAAGGGTCTGGCCGACAACCTCGTCGAGTTCACGCTGGGCTTCTAGCGCCGGCAAGGAGGCCCCGCCCCGGACCTCCCTCCCAGCAGCGCCCCATCCAGGTGCGCTCTCCCTCGCCACACGGTGGGTACATGCCCTTCCGCCGCATCGAAGTACCGTCCCTAGGCTGGCAGCTAAGCAACCTCATGGCTGCGCCTTCCTCGGCCGCACCCGAAACCCACAAGGATGGCCTGGACGCGTACCACCGCTTAGGAGGAAATTGTTTCCATCTCCATGGGGAAGGGGGTGAGACCCACAGTCGGGAGGCTATCGGCAGATGGCTGCGCCACCGCAGCCTACGCACTCGGTCATTTGTCTGCACTCAGATTTGCCACGACGCCTGGGACGACCAACGCCAGTGCCCCATCGACCGCTTTACTGCAGAGGCGGTCGCCGAGGATGTCGCCGCCGACCTCGACCTCCTCGGCACACACTACCTCGACCTGGTTTACCTAGACGATACCCCCGATATGCCCGTGGAGCCGGTCCTTGAGGCTCTGGGACGAGAGGCAGCGATAGGCCGGATTCGTGCGGTTGGTGTCCGCAACTGGGCGCCTGAGCGCATTCTTGCGGCCATCGACCACACAACCCGCGCCGGCGTCAAGGGGATCTCCATGGTGGTGACCACCGAGTTGTCGCTAGCTACCCCCACGCAACCGCTCTGGCCGGAGTACCTGCCTTTTGATCAGGCGATGCGGGAGACCGTCCGGGCGCAGAACCTGGGGGTATTCGCCCATGTCAGCGACTTCAATACCGGTCAGTGCTTGTTCGGAAACGAAGTCCCTGTGGCGCGGGCGCGGCCGGAATGGGTTCAACGTTGGTCGACGTCGGCCAATCGCAAACTGGCGAAGCGGGTGCGAGTCCTGGCAGAGGCTCGTGGGCTCAGCCCCCGCACACTGACCGTCGCCAGCATCCTATGCCACTCCTTCCCAGTCATCGGCATCGTCCCGCTGCCGTCCCTGCTGACAGCCCAATCCGCAGAGTATGAACGGGCTTCGGCGGTGGTTTTCTCCGAGGCAGATCGTTCAGCGCTCTGCGAGGTGTAGCCCGCGACGAACGCCCAACTGTAACCCCGTACTAGTTCCCGGATCTGTGCTACCCCAAGTGCCGTTTCTTGACAAATCCAGCAAATACATATATTTTGCGGCGGATAACGCGGTTCACCTCGTCCGAGTATGCCGCCGGCGCTCCTGTCGTCATGAGCGAGACCATCACTGCCCAAATTGCGGTTCAGGTCAAATGCCACTTCAAGGTATCACCGGAAGAGGTCTTTGCCGCTTGGTTGAACCCCAAGTGGATAGGCCAGTGGCTGATCGCAACGAGTACGGAAGGAGAGGAGCTCGTGAGAACGGAAATCGACGCCCGGGTCGGTGGCCGTTTTTCCTTCCTAGTCCAACGCCGGGGAAACCCGCCGGTCGATCACACGGGCAGTTACCTTCAGCTCGACAAACCTCGCCGGCTCGCATTTACATGGGGCACCGGGAGAGACAAGAACTGGGACAGCCGGGTCGCCGTCGACTTTGAGCGCACCGCAACAGGCACCGCGTTGGTGTTGACCCACGAGCTTCCCAGCGTGCAGTGGCTGGAGTTTGCCCCAAGCACCGCGGAGGCATGGACCAGGAAACTGCTCGCCCTGACGAAGATCCTGGCAGGGCGCTAGGGTGGGCTGGCGCACCCGCTTGTGAGGTTTTCCGGGGAACTGACAATGGTTCGTTCGGGCGGATGTTTCTGCGGTGCAGTCCGGTACCAGATTCGGGGTCCGGTGATCAGACAGTCTGTCTGCTACTGCGCCGGCTGTAGGCACTTGTCCGGGGCAATGGCATTCCAATGGGTGACGATCCGGCAGGCCGATTTCAGGCTGATGCAGGGCACCCTGAAGGAGGTGAGGTCGGGGCGGTTTCTACGGGACACCTGCGATGCGCTGGGAGGGGCGCGGAGTACCTGCTCTCTGTGCGGTACTCCCGTCGCACTGCGACGCACCGATGCAGCCGACCAAGAAGAGACCCACATCGCGACAGGAAGCCTCGACAACGTGGAAGAACTGGCACCACAGGAGGAGTGGTTTCCCGAGCAGCGTCCTTCCTGGGTTCCGCCGCTCCCTGCACCGCTGCTGATACAGGCCCTGCACGACTGAACCCCGGTCCCAAATGCGCCGTGGGAGCGAGTAAGAGCCCCGCAGGTACCGCCCAGACAAGCCCTTAGCGCTTCTTTCGGAGGAAGTGTGTCCGGTAACATCAAGGTCATCGTCCGCGCCCGCGTCCTTTCCCAGACCCCGCTTTTGGAGCTCGACGGTCTCAGAACTTGCTTCGGCCTCCAGAACCGAAGCAACGACAACCTTTACCCCTGCGTCCAGAGATCCAAGGACATCCTCGAGTTCCTCATCGGGCTGCCGCTGCTAGACGATTCAGAGTCAACCCCTCCCCGCTTCCGGGGACTTCTCGTCCACGAGGGCAAAAAGGGGCGTCAGCACCTCAACCTCTCCTGGCGCTATCGGACCCCACCTGCTGCCGAAGAGCAGTACATTACCCGGCTTCAGATTCCCCTCGACATGAGTCGCTTCCAGATCCGCGAGGCCATCACCGGCGGTGGCATCCTCGAGGTCGATACAACAGGTATCAGTTGGGGAGGGCGCAAAAAACCCCACGATCCCATGACCAAGAGTGGGTGGGTGGTCAAAGGAGCGTGGGCGGCCCAGCCATAGCTGGGCCGGTTTTCGGCGCAGGGCGTCAGGGGGGTGGCAGGGGGGCGGTCTGTATTTGGTACGCAGCGAGCCCGCCTTGCACCTCGCGTGGCCCGCGAGTGGTCAGAAGCGAATCCACATGGTCGAGAAAACGACTCACCTCTGCTCCTCCGCCAGCCAGGATCGCGGTATTGGCGGCCCCAAGATAGGTCTTTAGCGCCTCCTCCCCCTGGACCGCCATCGCGGCGCTCTGCCGCGAGAACTGCGCTAGCGCGGACCCGCCCCGCGAGGAACCCTGCGAGAAGGCCCCCCAGAGGTCGTGGCCCGTCCGCAACAACCCCTCGGATGCAGTGGGGGAGAGTTGCCCGGCCAGTTCAACCACCTCCCGCACAAAAGCACGGCCATGAAAAATGCGCACTTCCTGGAACGCACGCATCATCTCGGAGGGACGGCCACCGCTCTGACCCTCGGCCAAAGGAGAGAGGATCGCCCCGGTCTGGCCGGCATCGACTTGGTAGCGGGACCAGAACGACTCCAGGACTGCCGGGAAAGCGGAGTTCTCCGGCACCTGGGAGTTCCCCAGGTCCTCCGGCAGTTCCCCCTGCGGACTCTCAGGTGGCTTATCAGCTAGGTGCTGTGCGCCATTCTTTGCTGACTGAGGTCCGGTGGAGACGCGGCTATGGGCCGAGGCGGATACTTGGGCATACATTGACTTCGCGGATGGTGAGGACATTCCCTATTTCCCTCTATCGGCAGGCGGTGCCGGTACCTTTGGTCCGCGTTCATCAGGTCACGGACTAGACCTCACTCCAAAGGTAACAACCCTGCGCCATTGGCGCTCCAATACGACCTAGGAGCCGACGCTCACCTGCCCTGATATATACACTGATCAGTGTATCGCACACGCTTCGGGGTGTGCTTTTGGGCCACAATAACCCAAAACAGGCGCACCACTTTGCACCACCCCCGCAACCCGGCCGTCGCCCCTCCAAGTGTACCCCTTCATGTCTGGGACGCTTCGCACTCGCGGTCGGCCCCCAGGAGGCTACGAACCAGCCAGCTCCTCGCTCGAGGTACCCGCACAGCAATCTACTTGACGGTGCGGGTAAATATTCTGTATGATTGGTATCCACACATCATTGAGTGTATTTGCGGTCTCTCTGTCGGATTACACTCATATCTGCCCCTTGGTTGGCCCCTTATGTCTACCGCAATAGCAACTCAACCCTCGTTTTCGCTCCCGGCCAGAGAGTATGTTGAAGCCTGGTTGTGTCGTCGCATCGAGACGATGATGGAAGCGCTCTTAGAGGCAGAAATAGCCGACTACCTCGGTCGGTCTCGCCATGTACGGACTCAGAAGGACCCGGCCAATCCGCGCTCTCGCAACGGCTACAGCAGGCCGCGTACGGTCAGGCTCCAATGCGGGGAGGTGACCATCCGTTCGCCTCGCACAAGAGGCGGCAGGGACCCGTACAAGAGCACACTCCTCCCCAGATTCATTGCCCGCAGCGAGGAACGGGGGGTGTTGCTCCCGGATCTTTTCCTCCATGCGCTCGCCCTGAAGGATTTCGACCAAGCGGTCTTCAGCCTCCTGGGAACCGCAACCGCGCTCCCGGCCGAAACCATGCTGCGTTTGCGCAAAGCCTGGGAGGATGACCAGCACCAGTGGCGGGAGCGCCGCCTAGATGTCCCGAGGATCTGCCTAGCCTGGGCCGATACGCTTGTGGTCAGGACAGGCCGAGGGGAGGGGACCGCGACCCTGCTGGTGGTGATCGGCGAGCCCTTTGGCGGTCCAGCCGAGGTATTGGGTTTGATGGCGGGCTTCGAGGAGTCACCGGAGGCTTGGCTGGCCCTACAGTATGAACTCGACAATCGCGGCCTTGTCGTGCCGCTGCTGGTGTTGCCAGGGGGAAGCTTGAAAGCCTGGTCGTCACCCGAAATAGCGTGGCCCAACCGACTCCATCAGTTGTCCTGGTTCCACAAATTCGTCTGCGTCCTGGGACAGCTCCCCAAAGAAGAGCAGTCCCGCGCCCTTTCCATGTTGGCCCTTATACCTGCGGCCGCCACCCGGCAGGAGGCAGAGACGCGGAAGGCGGGCTTTGTCGAGAGATATCGGGCCCAATGTCCTTCAGCGGTGGATGTCCTTGAGCGGGACTGGGAGCATATGCTGGCGGTCTACGACATACGGAAACCCTGAGGTATACGTGGAGGCACAAGCGATGATTCACCAGGATTTGTTCGCCGCAATCCGCGCTGGCGACGGCGGCGCCGTGCAAATGAATGCGCACAATATGCTGGAGCAGTCGCCGCCGCTCGGTGCAACATCCCTGATCGCGAATGCGATGCACCATCGGGACTGTAGCGAGGCAACGGAGCTGCTACTCGAAGCGGGGGCCAACATCAACGCCAAGGACTCCATGGGCATGACTACCCTGGCCTGTGCGATGGCGCGGAAACTCGTCCGCATCCCCGAGGTGCTTCGGCGCCACGGGGCCACCCCCTGAAAGGTGGTGCGCCTTGACACTGAAAGAGATCATTTGTCGGCATCCTACCTGGGCAGGAGCACGGCACTATCTGCTCAGCTCCTACCCGGAGACCAGAGACGACGTCGACAAGTACGGCAGTGTTTTTGAGGCACTGCTGTACATGATCCCCCGGCCTTCGACCGTGCATATCTTCGTCGACTCGGTTCTGGTGCCAGGGGGTGGTGCGGTGCCTTCGGTCAGAGTCTTCGGCCGGGATGGCCGGATGATGAAGGATATGCCCGACTTCGACCGCTTCGACCGGTCCCGGGAGAGTCCTCTTGCCGACACCCTGGTTTCGTTTGCTCTCCAGTTCGTTCCCTGGGAGGAATGGTTGGGCATGGAGATCGATCCCCGGACGCTCGAGACCGTGGAGGAAACTGCAATCATCGCCCACTGCCTAAAGAACATGACCTTTGCTGGTTTTGATCAGGAACAGATTCGACGGCGGTGGAACGAGCTAAAGGCAGAGGTGGGGAAGGGGGCGTTGCGGCCTTGGATGCCGACGGGGAAGGTGGCATAGGCGATTCACAGCTATTGGCCCTGGCAAACGAAGAGGTCGGCGTCCCTGCGATGCCGACCTCTTCGTTTGTGGTTGGGAGAATGCAGCCGGCTAGACGAAGGTATCCTCGGAGTCACCGCGCACCACAGTGATCTGGCCCTGCTCCTCCAGTTGGCGCACCTGCTGGACGATGCGCAACTGCACCTCCTCCACTTCGCTGAGGCGCATGGGACCTAGGAATTCCATCTCCTCGCTGAGAAAGGTGCGTACGCGCTCGGACATATTGGTGAGGATCTTGGCCTTCAGCTCCTCTTCAGCGCCCTTGAGAGCCACCACCAGATCCTTCTGGTCCACCTCGCGCAGAAGCGTTTGCATCTCGCGGTCACTGAGTTTGACGATGTCGGCAAACGTGAACATCAGATTCCGCACCGCCTCGGCCACCTCCGGGTCCTGGGCGTCCACCTGGTCGAGGACGTTCTTCTCGACGCTGGAGCCGGTGAGGTTGAGGATGTCGGCCACCACCTTGGGCCCGCCCACGTCCTTGTTGCCGCCCAGGATGTCGCGCAGCGAGGCTTCGAGGCTCTCCTCGATCTGCTTGAGCACCGTGGGGGTGATGTTCTCCATGGTGGCGATGCGGTAGGCCACATCGGCCTGCATGCGCTCGGGCAGTTGGGTGAGGATGCCGGCCGCCTGGGTGGATTCGAGCTGGGAGAGGATCAGGGCGATGGTCTGGGGGTGTTCCTGGGAGATGAAGGGGGCGATCTGGTCGGGGGCCACGTTCTTGAGCATGAAGAAGCCCGAGGACACCGTGTGCATCACCCGGTCGAGGATCTCCTGGGCGTGGCGGGGGCCCACGGCCCGCTCCAGGGCCTGGCGGGCAAAGTCCAGGCCGCCCTGGCTGACCCAGGCGCCGGCCATCATGTGCTGCTCGAACTCCTCCAGTACCTTGTCCTGCTGTGCCACCGAGACGTTCTTCAGATTCGCGATGGACTGGGTAATCTCCTCCACCTCGTAGTCGTTCAGGAACTTGAGTACCTCGCCGGAGGCCTCCTGCCCCAGGGCCACAAAGAGGATGGCGACCCGGGTCATCACCGGGAGATCTTCCTCGGCCTCCTCAGTTTCGTTGGCGGACTCTGCCATCGCGGTTCTTCCGTTTGACGGACCATCAGATCCCCACCGCAACGAACCGCCCCAAGAAAGATGCCCTGGTGCTGGTGACAGGGAAGGGGTTCTCCCCGTCCAACCCAGCACACCATCAACATCTACACCTCTACTATAATATCGGCAGCCCGGCAAACCCCCTCATCCCCAATAGGCATCCACCGCGCTGCCCGCTCCGCTTCTCACGGGTCGGGGGCTATCGCCAGCAGGGTAACCTGTCCGTCCTTGGGGCCGTGGTGCCAGAGGACGCGATAGGTGGACTGCGCGACCCCTGAGGCGCAGGAACTGAACACTCTTTCCCCGCGTGGACCCCGCACGCAGGTGAGTTCGCCGACCACGAGGTCAGGTCCATGCGGATCTTCCCCCAACAGGCGAATCGCCGTTGCGATAGCTTTGTAGGACCGCTGTTGCCCCCGCGCATCCCGAAGCTGTTCCAGGCGCTGCCTGACCTGGGCCGTGCAGTAGACCGCCCGTTTCACAGTTTTTCGGGATCAATGCGAGTAATGCGACCCTTGGCTGCGTCTTCCAGGCCCGTGCGCACTGCGACCACCCCCTCAGGATTCTGGAAGAGCCAAGCCTCGGCAGCAGGAACCTCCACCACGGGCTGAAGCAGGATCTCGCCTTGAGCGCTCTTGTAGACCCTCACTCTGCCGACGTCCTTGACCAACTCCCCCAAAGTGACCCGCAGCCGGCTGTCCACCCTGTAGGTAGCCACCTCCTCAAAGACATCATCCACTTTCCGGATCTTGTTTTCCATGATCTCCTCCGCAGGCGGAAATCTAACACCTCTTTCTCATTATAGGCAATACCCATTATTCACAAAACAGGAAGTACCCATCAAATCCATATGGGCTTTTGCCATTTCCCTATCTGCCATAAATCCCATTCCGAGCAGCAAGTTCCCGCCGGACCCACGAATTCCCTTGAAGTCGATAACATATTTTATCATCTTTAAACAAAGAGGCGGCATAGTTGACAAAAAAGCACCTTGGCCCCCTCGATCGACATCCCGCAATGCCTATAATAGGCTTTTCCTATAAGTCGAGAAATGGGTAATTCCCATTTTCCCGCTTCGCATCAGGTGAGTATGCCCAGCCGTCAACTCGCCCCGTCCGGCACCCATCAGCCGTCCGCCTCCCGCCGTCTCAACCAGACCCAGTTCCGGGGTCTTCAAGCCCTGCCCCCCGAGGCGGAGTGGTTTGCCAATATCGACAACCCCCGCACCCGTAGGGCTTACCAGCAGGATCTGCGCGAGTTTTCACTGTTCGTGGGAATCCTAAAGGCGGAGGAGTTCCGCCGCGTCACCCGCGCCCATGTTCTGGCCTGGCGCAAGGATCTCGAAGCCCGCCAGCTAGCTCCGGCCACCATCCGCCGCAAGCTCTCCGCGCTACAGTCCTTGTTCAACTACCTATGCGAGGAGAATGCCATAACCCACAATCCCGTGGACGGAGTGAAGCGGCCCAAGGCAGGAAGCCATGAGGGGAAAACCCCGGCCCTGTCCGACGACCAGGCCCGGTTACTCCTGGATGCCCCTCCTGAGCGCACCCTCAAGGGAAAACGCGACCGGGCCATCCTGGCCTGCCTGTTGTATCACGGGTTGCGGAGAGAGGAGTTGTGCCGGCTCAGGATCAAGGATCTAAGCCAGCGTCGGGGGCTGCCTCATCTACAGGTACGAGGCAAGGGTGACAAGGTCCGTTTCCTGCCCGTGCATCCCCGGGCGCTGATGCGGATTCAGGACTACTTGGAGATGGCCGGCCCCGGCGCCGCCGATCCCGAGGCGCCGCTCTTCCGCCCGGTCAAAAACAACCGCACTGGAACCCTGGACCAGCCCCTGACGACCAATTCCATCTACAACAATGTGGTGGTGAAATACGCCAAAGCCGCCGGGCTGCACTTTCCCGGCTTCAGCCCGCATGCGCTGCGGGCCACAGCCGCCACCAACGCCCTGGACCATGGGGCGGACATCGCCCGGGTGCAGGAGTGGCTGGGACATTCCAGCATTTCGACCACGCGGATGTACGACAAGAGAAGGAGCCGGCCGGAGGAGAGTCCCACTTTCAGGGTGGAATACTGATACCCTGATCCCGGCCACCTACCGCAGGAAGGGGAAAAGATCGCTGCGGCCCTGCCGCAATGTGCAAAAGAGGGGGACTAGAGGATGCGTTGCGTTGTGTATAAATATGGGCTGAAGGTGTGTATAGAGGCGCCCTGATATGCCCTGTTGTGCAGGTATTGCCGCCCAGGTCGAATCCTCATTTACAGAGTCCTGCCTACCCTTGGCGGCGCTGGAGTACTGTGCGTAGCCGTAATATAAGAAGTTGCTTGACTTAACAGCCCCAGACGTGGTATATTAGCAACCCTCGTTTGTGCTTCAATGCGCTATTCTTTAGGCGAGCGCGGATTTTCATTTCTCTCGCGGCAGACGCCCCCGCTGGGGAAACGAAATCCGCGCTCGGCTATTTAGGCGAGGACCGGGTAGCGATAGAGGATTTGCGCTAAAGATCGGCTTTGAAATTCACGCCCCGACGCCTTATATTCGGGGCGCGGCTCACTCCCCTGAGTCGCATAGGAACAGAATCCCTCACGCTCTTTCCCCGGAGCGTGAGGGATTCAAGAACCGTAGCCATAGGATTACCCAAGGAATATCCTACCATACCCCCTGGATCTGGAAGGACGCCGGAGACTCCACGCCATAGAATGAGGCGTGTGGAGTGGAGTCGCTGGAGCGTGGCCCGAACCAGTGTTGAGCGCATGGTAGGACCACCCAAAGACAACCATCCCTCCTATAGTTTGAGAGCGCGCTGGACACCTCCATGCGGGTTTACGAGGCCCCGTGGGATGAGGTGCCTGGCACGCTCTCAGCCCAGCCCGATTTTGAGGGCATGGGGGAGGGGATTGGGGTCTGGGTTTGAGAGCGCGCTGGACACCTCCATGCGGGTTTACGAGGCCCCGTGGGATGAGGTGCCTGGCACGCTCTCAGCCCAGCCCTTGTTCTCTGAGATTCGGGTCTGAGAGCAAGCTGGGCACCTCCATGCGGGTTTACGAGGCCCCGTGGGATGAGGTGCCTGGCACGCTCTCAGCCCAGCCCTTGTTCTCTAAGATTCGGGTTTGAGAGCGAGCTGGACACCTCCATGCGGGTTTACGAGGCCCCGTAGGGTGAGGTGCCTGGCACGCTCTCAGCCCGATCTTTATCTATCCCGCCCCGCAACACTGACCGCCCGTCCCATGCCCCTTACCAGAAGTACTGCCGCGGATCGACCTCGACCGGTTGTTCGTCCTTTTCCGGCGGGAAAATCGGCACCACCTGATCGACAATCAGACTGACCGAATGCCCGTCCCGCTCGATTCGGCCTTCGACCACGAGAAAGCTGTGTAGGAGAAAGACCTCCTTCAACTCGGCAAACTTCTTGGCGAAGAGCACTAAATCCAAAAAGCCAAACTCGTCCTCGATAGTGGCGAAGGAAACTCCCTTCGCCGTAGGCGGGCGCTGACGCACCAGCACCATGCCGGCAATGGTAATGGCACGACCAGGGGCGGTCCGCTTGGCATTGAAGGTGGTGGTTTCGGGCAGGCTCCAGATTTCTCGCAAGGCCCCCATTGGATGCCCTTTCGCCGACAATCCGAACGCCTGATACTCGAGCCCAATCGCACAGTAGTCACCGACTGGCCTGAACTCCTGTCCCTCCACCTCTGGAGTCAGCACGGCCAGGAAGCTCAATTGTGACGTCCGCCGATAGACCGCTCCCGCCAGCAACTGCCAAAGGGTTTGGCGCTGATCACTGCCAAACGAGGCAAACGCATCCCCAAGCGCCATGCGCTGTAGCACGTCCTCGCGCAAGTCGGTCCGCGACAGAAAGTCCCCCAGGTTCGCAAAGGGCCGTTGCTCGACAATTTGCGCGGCGTCCCGCTCTCCCAACCCCCTGATCGAGCGCAATCCGAGCCGGAGCGTGCCATCCTCCACCGAACAGTCATAGGTGGAGGTATTGGGGTCGATGGGCTGTATTTTCACCCCGTGCCGCCTGGCGTCGTCCACGAGGGTGTGGGGGGGGTAGAAGCCCATGGGCTGGGAGTTGATCAGGGCACAGGCGAATTCGGCGGGGAAGTGGAACTTCAGATAGGCCGACGCATAGGCAAGCAGCGCGAAGGAAGCCGAGTGGGATTCGGGAAACCCGTAGTGGGCAAAGCCCTTGAGCTGCTCAAAGATGTTGTCCGCATAGGCCACCGGCACGCCGTGCCGCAGCAGCCCCTCGTGCAGCTTCTCCCCGACCTTGTGGATGGAACCACTCGAACGCCACGAACCTATGGCCCGCCGCAGCACATCTGCCTCGCCCGGCGTGAACCCTCCCAGGGCGATGGCAATTTTCATAACCTGCTCCTGAAAGATGGGCACCCCGAGGGTATTGCCGAGGATCTCCCGCAACTTGGGGTGGGGGTACTCCACCACCTCCAGCCCGTGCCTCCGCTTCAGGTAAGGATGGACCATCTTCCCTACGATGGGTCCCGGCCGGACAATAGCCACCTGAATCACGAGGTCGTAGAAATTGCGGGGCTGTAGCCGCCCGCTCATATTCATCTGGGCGCGGGACTCAATCTGGAAAGTGCCCACCGTGTCGGCCTTGCGAATCATCCGGTAGGTCTCTGGGTCCTCGGCGGGGATGTCTTCGAGCCGCATACCCACGCTCACCAAGGTCTTTTTGAGGGCGGAGAGCATCCCCAGGGCAAGGAGATCCACCTTCAGCAGACCTAGGTAGTCCAGGTCGTACTTGTCCCACTGAATGATCGTGCGCCCTTCCATCCGCGCCGGCTCCACCGGGACGATCTCGATGATCGGATCAGCCGACAGGGTGAAGCCGCCGCTGTGGATGCTCAGGTGCCGGGGAAAACTCTCCAGTTCCTCGCATATCGCACCGACCTGAGCCCTGCAGTCGGCGATAGGACTCGACTCGGATAGGGTGGAGAAGTTGCGTTCCACCTCTTTGGCCGGGAGCGTACCCACCTCGACCCCAAAGGCTTTGGCCACCTCCCGCAGCGCGGAGCGGTGGCGGTAGGTGATCACCGCGCTCACCATCGCAGCTCGGTCCCGGCCGTACTTCCCGTACACGTACTGGAACACTTCTTCCCGGCGCTCGTGCTCGAAGTCCACGTCGATGTCAGGGGGTTCGTTCCGCTCCACCGAGATGAAGCGCTCAAAGAGGAGGTTCATGCGGACCGGATCGATGGCAGTGATGCCTAGGCAGTAGCAGACCGCGCTGTTGGCCGCGCTGCCCCGACCCTGGCAGAGGATGTCCCGTTCGCGGGCAAAGGCGACGATGTCGTAGATGGTGA
>Ga0194132_10000733_pt1 | contig 66753 bp, 56 predicted proteins | sample TA2KigOf80mmetaG_FD_148612 | JGI IMG/M metagenome (GOLD analysis project Ga0194132, IMG submission 148612) | Freshwater microbial communities from Lake Tanganyika, Tanzania - TA2015054 Kigoma Offshore 80m | ecosystem: Environmental > Aquatic > Freshwater > Lake | place: Tanzania: Lake...
CGCCAGCTGCGGGATCAGGGCAATAGCGTGCTCGTCGTCGAGCACGATGCCGACATGATCCGGGTTGGCGATCATATCGTCGATCTCGGATTGGGCGCGGGCGAGCAGGGAGGACGCGTGGTATTCTCCGGATCGCTCGAGCAGTTGTCGCAGGAGCCGCGCTCGCTCACCGCCAAGTACCTGCGGGGCGAGCTGGCGATTCCGGTGCCGAAGAGCCGGCGCCGGGGTCTCGGACCGCGCATCCGTCTGACCGGCGCCACCGAGCACAATCTGAAGCACGTCGAGATCGCGATCCCGCTGAACACGATGACCTGCGTCACCGGCGTGAGCGGTTCAGGCAAATCGACGCTCGTCCACGACGTGCTCTATGCCGCGATCAAGCGAGCCAAGGGGGGCTGGGACCGGCGTGTGGGTGCGTTCGAGACGCTCGAGGGCGTCGAGCTCGTGAGCGACGTCGTCCTCGTGGATCAGGCGCCGATCGGACGGACGCCCCGGTCGAACCCCGTGACCTACCTCAAGGCGTTCGATCCGATTCGCGAGCTCTTCGCGGCGACCAAGGACGCGCGCGCCCGAGGGCTGACCGCCAGTCACTTTTCCTTCAACGTGCCGGGCGGACGCTGCGAGGCTTGTCAGGGCGAGGGACAGGTCCGAGTGGACATGCAGTTCCTCGCCGATGTCTTCGTCCCCTGCGATCAATGTGACGGCAAGCGATTCAAGCCGCAGGTGCTGGAGGTCAAGTTCCGCGGCCGGAACATCCACCAGGTGCTCGACCTGACCGTTCGCGAGGCGCTGACCTTCTTCAGCAGCGCGCCGAAGGTGCTGCGTCGGCTGCAGGTGCTCGACGAGATCGGTCTCGGGTACCTGCGCCTTGGGCAGCCGGCGACGACGCTCTCCGGCGGTGAGGCCCAGCGGGTCAAGATTGCCGCGCACCTGTCCGCCACGACCTTCGATCGCCTGCTGTACGTGCTCGACGAGCCGACGACCGGCCTGCACTTCGACGACATCGCCAAGCTGTTGACGGCCTTCCGCAAGCTGCTCGAGGCTGGACACACGCTCGTGGTCATCGAGCACAACCTCGACGTGATCAAGACGGCCGATCTCGTCATCGATCTCGGACCGGAAGGCGGGGAGGCCGGTGGTCACGTCGTGGCGGTCGGCACGCCCGAGCAGATCGCTCAGAACAACGCGTCGCACACGGGGCGCTTCCTGCATTCCGTGCTTGCCGAAGGCCGGCCGCACGCCTACGCCGGCGAGCGCTGATGGCGAATCGAGCGGCCCTGTCCCGCGACTTCTACGACCGTCCGACGCTCGACGTTGCGAGGGACTTGCTCGGCAAGGTGCTCGTGCATCGGCACCGCTTCGTCCGAACGAGCGGTCTCATCGTCGAAGTCGAGGCATACATCGGAGAGTCGGACCCCGCGTGTCACGCAGCCCCGGGCCCGACGGCGCGAAACCAACCGCTCTACGGTCCCCCAGGCTTCTCGTACGTGTACCTGAACTACGGCATCCACGCGCTCGTGAACGTGGTGACCGAGCCCCAAGACTCGCCCGCGGCCGTGCTCATTCGTGCCCTCGATCCGCTCGAAGGGATGCCGACGATGCAAAGGCGCCGCGCACGGGAGATGAAAGGGCGGCGATCGAGGCCTACTCGGCTCGCCGATTACGAGCTCTGTCGCGGTCCGGGCAATCTGACCATGGCGATGGGCATCACCCTGCGGGAGAACCGGACGGATCTCACAGGCGACAGGCTGTTCGTCGAAGACCAGCAATTGACGATTGGCCCGATTGCGTGGGGACCCCGCATCGGGATCCGCGTGGGCGCCGACCGCCCGTGGCGCGCCTATCTCGAGGGCCACGCGGCTGTCTCCGGGCCACGCACCGTTCACGGGACAGGGACCGGCCACCGGCCCGCGGGCCCGGCCCTGCCACTTGACCGCAGCCCTTCGTCGGGAGGATAGTTGACCGTCGTGACACCACGAGATCCGCGTTGTCGCTGTTGGGGCGCGATTACTCGCGTTGGCTCCCTGCGCGCGTGTGTGGGTGGGATGGAGGGCCGCGAGGCCATCTGACGTCGATTGACCACCAGACTTCACGGCCCGGGAGCACAGGCTCTCCGGGCCTTTTTTGTTTTTCAAGGCCGCACGGCGCATGAGGCGCCGGCGCCATCGCCCGTGAACGCTGCAAGGTCGAATGGCCGAGCTGTTACCCCTTTTCGTGAGCCTCAAAGGGCGCCGCGTGCTGCTCGTCGGCGGCGGGCCGGTCGCGGCGTCCAAGCTCGCGACGCTCCACGACGCCGGTGCGGACGTCCACGTGATCGCCCCGGTCATCTGTGACGCCATCCGTGTGCCGGGCGTCTCCATCACCGAGCGCGCCGTCGTGGAGTCCGATCTGGACGATGTGTGGTTGGTCGTGGCGGCTGCGACGCCGGAGGTCAATCGGGCTGTCGCCCGCGCCGCCGAAGTCCGTCGCATCTTCGTGAACGCGGTGGACGATCCGGACAACGCGTCAGCGTACCTGGGTGGCGTGCTGCGACGTCAGGGCGTCACGCTCGCGATCTCGACCGAGGGGCACGCGCCCGCGCTCACGGGTCTGCTGCGCGAAGCGCTCGAAGCCGTGTTGCCACAGGACCTCGATCGCTGGCTTGCCCTGGCGCGACGGCTCCGCCCGGGTTGGAAGGGCGCCGGCGTCCCGATCGCCGAGCGTCGACCCTTGCTGCTGGCCGCGCTGAACGAGTTGTATGACGCGCGGTCGACCGGGATGTCGCGGGAGAGCGAGGCGCGATGAGAGGCCGCGTCTCGCTGGTCGGCGCGGGACCCGGCGATCCCGACCTGCTGACGCGCCGAGCCGTCGCGCGTCTTCGGACGGCCGATCTCGTGCTCTTCGATGCGTTGATCGATATCCGGATTCTGGAACTGGCGCCGCGGGCGCAGCGGTTCTTCGTGGGCAAGCGCGCGGGGCGTCCGGCGCTTCGTCAGGAGGACATCCACGCCCTGATGATCCGGGCTGCGCGGCGCGGCCGTCATGTGATCCGGCTGAAGGGTGGCGACCCTTTCGTCTTCGGACGAGGGGGAGAGGAGGCGCTCGCGCTAGCCGCTGCGGGCGTTCCGTTCGAGGTCGTGCCAGGCGTGTCGAGCGTGCTCGCCGGGCCGGCGGTCGCCGGGATTCCGGTCACGCACCGCGGAACGAGTGCGGCGATTCTTGTTACGAGCGGGCACGACGAGGAGGCCTTCGCGCAGACCATCGCCGGCCGGGCGACGGCCGGGCTCACGCTGGTCATCGTCATGGGGTACGCACGGCGCGCGCTGCTGGCGCGGCAGCTGCTCGACGCGGGATGGCAGGCGGACACTCCTGCCGCGATCGTCGCGCAGGCGACCCGTCCAGGCGCGCAGGTGTGGCGGGGCCGTTTGGCGGATCTCTGCGCGGGCCGGGCCTGCGTGCGCGACGGCAGCCCGGCGCTTCTGGTGGTGGGAGCGGTAGCGGCGATGGACCTCCGAGACCGCGTGGCCCAGGCGCACGTGGGCGACGAGCGTTCGGTGGGGACGGTTCGCGTCGGCGGAAGCCGGCGCGGAGCTTCTCGAAGGGTGTGACATGGCATCAACAGAGCAGACGAACACGCACGGACGCGCGCGGTTGTCCTTCGCAAGCGTCGCCGATATCGACGAGTTCGTCACGACCTTGGCCCGATACGAACGGGGGGAGATCACGCCCGACCAGTGGCGTGCGTTCAGGCTCGTCCGCGGTACGTACGGCCAGCGGCAAGCCGAGGACGCGCAGATGCTTCGGGTCAAGATTCCGCAAGGGGTGATCACCAGTCAGCAGCTCGACGCGCTCGCGACGGTCGGCGAGCGCTATTCCCGGGGCTTCGGTCACATCACGACGCGGCAGAACATCCAGTTCCACTTCGTGAAGCTGCACGACGTCGATCCGGCGATGCGGCTCCTCGCCGACGCTGGCGTCACGACGCGCGAGGCGTGCGGGAACTCGGTGCGCAACATCACCGGCTGCCCCTTCGCGGGCGTCTCGCACACCGAACGATTCGACGTGACGCCGTACGCCGAAGCGCTGACGCGATACCTGCTCAGGCATCCGCTGAGCTCCACGCTGCCGCGGAAGTTCAAGATTGCCTTCGAAGGATGTGCTGAGGACCACGTCGCGCTGGCCATCAACGACTTGGGCTTCCTCGCCCGGGTGGCGCCTGATGGCACGCGTGGCTTCCGGGTCACGGCTGGCGGTGGCACGGCGATCATGTGCACCAATGCCGGCGTCGTGCACGACTTCTTGCCGGCTCCAGAGATCGCCTGGGTCGCTGAAGCCGTTCTCCACGTCTTCAAGCAATTCGGGGATTATCAGCACAAGCAGCGGAATCGGATGAAGTTCATGATCAAGTCGCTCGGGTGGGAACGCTGGCTCGTCGAGTACCAGCGCGCACTGGCCGACGCTCGGCGAAGCGGCACACCGCCGCTCGGGATCGACCCGCCGCTGGACGAGCCGAGACCCGAGGGCGACACGAGTGGCGCGGCGCCCGCACACTTGATCGGTGCGCGTGTGACAGCGGTGGCGCCCAGAGGGCCAGGTGTGCTGCCGGTCGTCACGCCCATCTATCAGCCGAGCGACGAGGCCTATCTCCGCTGGCGAGCGACCAATATCGCGCCGCAAAAGCAATTCGGCTTCGTTACCTTGACCGCGACCGTTCCACTCGGCGACCTCACCTCCGAGCAGATGCGTGTCGTCGGTGAGCTGGCTTCCGGCTACGGCGATGGGACCGTGCGCGTGACGATCGAGCAAGACCTCGTCTTCCGGTGGATTCGCGTGGGTGACGTGCGAGAGGTGTACACGAGGCTCGCGGCAGCGGGGCTCGGTCTGGCCGAAGCCGCAACGGTGGCCGACGTCACGAGTTGTCCAGGCGCCGAGTCGTGCCGTCTGGCCGTGACGCAGTCGCGCGGTCTCGGCCGTCTGGTCGAGGACGCGCTCCGTGCGCGGCCGGACTTGATCGCGGCCGCAGACGGGGCCCGCATCAAAATCAGTGGCTGCCCGAACGGGTGCGGTCAGCACCACGTCGCGACGTTTGGATTCCAAGGGAGCGTCCGACGTCTCGGTGCACGCGCGCTGCCGCAGTACTTCGTGCTCGTCGGAGGCGGGACCTCGGGCGCGGGTGCCTCATTCGGCCGCCTCGCCGCGAAGATTCCGGCCCGGCGGATTCCGGAGACGATCGAACGCCTGATCGCGCTCTACACGGCCGAACGGCGGCCCGACGAATCGGCGCCGGCTTTCTTCGCGCGGGTCGAGACAACGCGTGTGGCCCAAGCGCTGGCCGACTTGCAGAAGTTGACCGAGGCCGACGCGACGCCATCCGACTTCATCGACCTCGCCGAAAGCGGGGAGTTCACACCCGAGATCCTCGAAGGCGAGTGTTCCGCCTAGCGGGGATCGCGTTTTCCAAGCGTCGTGGCGTACGACGCTGCGAGACCCTGATGCGGGCCGTCAGGTGGCCTCAACGCGTGAACCAGACGACGACTGACCCGTGGCATTGGGTCGTTAGCCCATCAGTCGAGGGTCGTGCCTACCCGTGTTGCTCAGCCGGTTGTCTGTAGCGATATCAGACACTTTAGGGGTCTGTGTATTGACATGATTCGTCCTTTTGCGCGAATCTTAGGTCATGACCGCCAAGCGACGGAAGCGCGTGCTCGCGATCGACGACGAGCCGTCGATGACCGAGTGGCTGAAGGTGTTGCTCGACCACGCGGGGTATGAAGTGCGCACCGCCCTCATCGGCACCCGCGGCGAGGAGATTTTTCGCGCCTGGCGACCCGACGCGGTTGTGACCGACATGATGCTGCCCGATGTCGACGGCATCGAGCTCGTCCGCAAGTTCAAAGCGCTCGATCCCGAGGCCGAGGTCATTGTCGTCTCCGGGCAGGGGAACATTCCCCGGTCGGTCGAGGCGGTCAAGGCCGGGGCGTTCGATTTCTTGGAGAAGCCGATCGACACCGAGCGGTTGCTCGACAAGCTGGAGAAGGCGATCAAGCAGCGTACGCTCATCGACGAGAACGAGCAGCTCAAGATGAAGCTGCAGGATCGCTACAAGTTCCAGAACGTCATCGGGAAGAGCAAGAAGATGCAGGAGCTCTTCGAGCTCGTCGAGAGCGTGGCGGCAAGCGAGGCGAACATCCTGATCCAGGGCGAGAACGGCACGGGGAAGGAGCTCATCGCCAACGCAATCCACTACAACAGCAAGCGGTCGAAGGGACCGTTCATCAAAATCAACTGCGCGGCGATTCCGAAAGACCTCATCGAATCGGAGCTGTTCGGGTACAAGAAGGGCGCGTTCACCGGCGCATCAATCGACAAGGAAGGCCTTTTCGAGATGGCCGAGGGCGGGTCGCTCCTGCTCGACGAGATCGGCGAGATGCCGTCGTATCTGCAGACCAAGCTGCTGCGCGTGCTGCAGGAGCGCGAGTATCGGCCGATCGGCAGCGACCGGATCGTGCACGTCGATTTCCGCCTCATTTGCGCCACGAACATTGATCTCGACACGGCGCTTCGTGAGGGCCGCCTGCGCGAGGACCTGTACTTCCGTATCAATACGATCACGCTCCGCGTCCCACCGCTGCGCGAGCGGACCGAGGACATTCCGCTGCTCTGCGATCACTTCTTGGACAAGTTCCGACAGCGCTACGCGAGGAACGTGAAGACGCTGGCGCCAGCGGTCTACCACCTGCTCATTCGGAATCGCTGGCCCGGGAACGTGCGCGAGCTGGAGAACGCCATCGAACGGGCGGTGCTCGTCGCCAAGGGGACGGAGATCGTCGTCGGGGACTTGCCGGAGTCGCTGCGTGAGGAAACCGCAGGCTCCACCGACTTCGTGATTCCGCCTCACCGGACGCTTGCCGAGATCGAGAAGATGGCGATCATGCAGACGCTGCAGCGGACGAACTGGAACAAGCAGGAGGCCGCGCAGATTCTCGGCTTGTACCGGCCGACGCTGTACAGCAAGATGAAGAAGCACGATATCCGCGACGGTGGCAAGCGAACCTCGGCCGGATCGACGACACCCGCGACCTCGATCGTGTCCTGACCGTAAGGCACTCAGGCCCGAGCCGGGCCATGGCACACAACTTGTAACGCGCTGTCGCCCGTACAGCCACAAGGAGGGCATCGTGACGGATCATCGGCGGACCCTGGCGGCTGCAATCGTCGGCGCGGCAGTCGGAGGCGCTGTCGGCTATCTCTTTTTCACTGAGCGAGGTCGGGCGTTTCGTCGTCGCCTCGAGCCAGCGCTGGAAGACCTCGCGCGCGAAATCGGAGAGGTGAGGGGCGCGCTGACGCGCGCCACGTCAGTGGCGGGCCAGGGATGGCGAATCTTACACGACGTCATGAGCGATCCACGCTACGTGCAGACCCGGCAGACGAGTCCTTTTTGACCGTGAGCCGTGAACCGGCGCGGCACGCACACCGGTCCGACCCTCGAGCGGCTCGCGTCGGAGCCTCTGCGGCAGGAGACGGCAGGTTGGCACGGGGGCGTCGGAGGCTGGTCCGACGGAGTCGACGGTCCGCTGCGGGATTGGTCGCGGGATTTCTTGCTGGAGGCGTGGTCGGAGCGGGGCTCGGCATCCTGTTCGCCCCGAAGTCGGGAGCTGCGCTCCGGCGTCTGATCGCTGCGCAAGCGAGCGCGCTCGTCCCGCCGCCCGGTCAGCTCGGGTCTCGAGCGGGCGCGGGCCGGCTGACACCGCACGGCGACGCCTCTCACGGGGCGCCCGACGTACGACCCGAATGAGCGGCCGAGCCCGAACGGCGGAATTGAGCGGTGGGCCTCGGCATAATGAAGACGTGAAACGATGGGTCTCGGTCGGCCGCGGCCTCGGCGAGGTCGCCCGCTTGACCGGACACGCCGCCTATCGCGGCTTCATCAGGTTTCTTCAAGGCGACAACCTGACATACGCCGCGTCCATCGCGTATTACGCGCTGCTGTCGCTTTTTCCGTTCTCGATGCTGGCGCTGGCCACGCTCGGCAGCATCACGGCCGACGAGCGCGACCGCATGGCGGTGCTCGAGTTCGTGCTGCAGTACTTTCCGCGACAGTTCGGCTTCATCACGACGCAGCTCGACGAGTTCCGCGCCAGCCGGCTGACCTTCGGCGTGCTCGGCACGGTCGCGCTCGTGTGGGGCGCGCTCGGCGTGTTCGGCGCCATCAGCACGGCGGTCAACTATGCCTGGCGGGTGGAGACTCCGCGCAGCTTCTGGGGGCACAAGCTCTTGTCGTTCCTCATGCTGGTGGTGGCCGGCGCCGTCTTGATCGTCGCGCTGCTCCTCGTCTCGGCGTCGCAGGTCGTCGGCGCCAGTTGGTTCGCGGGCGTGCTCTCGAGCTTCCCGGGCCTGTCCGTCCTCCGCAGCTTCGCCGTGCGTCACGCGACCACGGGGCTGTTCATCATCGTGGTGGGGCTCGTGTTCTACTTCGTGCCGAACGCCAAGGTTCGGTTCCGGGACGTCTGGATCGGAGCACTCATCACAGGCCTGCTGTGGAAGGCGGCCCTCGAGATCTTCTCCTGGTACATGCGCGACATGAGCCGGTTCACGCGGGTGAATGGCTCGATTGCCGCGACGGTCGTGTTTCTGGGTTGGGTGTACGTGCAGGCGGTGATTCTGCTGTACGGGGCCGAGCTGACGGCCGCGTACGCGAGACTCCGCAGGCGGAACGGCGGTGAGGCCGGGCCCGGGCGCTGAGCGCTCTCCACGCTGTCGGCGCTGGGGCCGCTGAGGCCGGCCGCCGCGACGCACTGAGAACCGACTAACGGGTCGCGGACTCCGTCGCGGACAGGGCGCGGATGATGGCGTCGCTGAAGGCGGGGAGGTCGTCTGACTTGCGCGAGGTGATGAGGTTGCCGTCCTCGACGACCGGCTTGTCGACGTAGAGTCCGCCGGCGTTCTTCACATCGACGGCAATCGAAGGCCAGCAGGTCAGCGTGCGACCGCGCAGGACATTGGCGGAGATGAGCAGCTGCGGGCCGTGGCAGATGGCGGCGACCGGCTTGCCGGCTTCCATCGCCTCGCGCGCCAGATCGACCATGGCGTGCCGCATGCGCATCTTGTCGGGCGCGTAACCGCCGGGAATGACCAGGGCGTCGAAGTCGGCCGGACGCAGCGCCCCCGCAGAGAGATCCGCGGTGACGATGACTTCGCCACGCTTGCCGTGATAGCTGGCGCTCGCGCTGGGTCCCACGAGCAGCACGGTGAGGCCAGCCGAGCGCAGCGCGTCGCGCACGCCGGCGAGCTCGCGATCGTCGAACTCGTTCTCGATGAGCAGCGCCACGCGCTTTCCCGAGGCTGCCGACCCCTCTGTCATGGCGGCGATTCTACTGCAAACGACCGAGAAGTCCGTTCAGAGAGGCCCGCGCTCGTGACGTGGTCGGCGCCTCGGGCGACTGGGGAGGACGGCCGGCCCGCGCCGAATGACATAATCAGGTGGTGAATCGCCTGGCGTCCGAGCGCAGCCCGTATCTGCTCCAGCATGCCGACAACCCGGTCGATTGGTTTCCCTGGGGCGACGAGGCCATCGAGAAGGCGCGCCGGGAGCGCAAGCCGATCTTCCTCTCCATCGGGTACTCGACCTGCCACTGGTGCCATGTCATGGCACACGAGTCGTTCGAGGATCGCGCCGTGGCGGCCCTTCTCAACGAGCACTTCGTCCCGGTCAAGGTCGATCGTGAGGAGCGCCCAGACGTCGATCGCGTGTACATGGCGTTCGTGCAGGCGACGACCGGCTCCGGCGGGTGGCCCATGAGCGTGTGGCTGACGCCCGAGCTCCAGCCCTTCTTCGGCGGCACGTATTTCCCCGTCGACTCGAAGTGGGGACGGCCGGGCTTCGGGGACATTCTCCGGGAGATCGCCCGTGTGTGGGTCGAGGAGGGCGCGCAGGTCGTCGAGTCGGCACGCGGCATCACGGAGCGGCTGGCGGGCCGCGAGCGTGCAACGCCGGCCGCGGGCCTGCCGGGTCTGGCGGCGCTCGAGCGCACGAGTGCCGGATTCCGTCACACCTTCGATGCGCGTCGAGGAGGGTTCGGCGACGCGCCGAAATTTCCCAGGCCGAGCGAGCTGTTGTTTCTGCTGCGCGAGCACGCCCGGACGGGCGCCGGCGATCTCGCGGACATGGCGCTCGTCACGTTGCGCGCCATGGCACGAGGCGGGATCCGCGACCACATTGGTGGCGGCTTCCATCGTTACTCCGTGGACGGGGACTGGCGCGTGCCCCATTTCGAGAAGATGCTGTACGACCAGGCGCAGCTGGTCCTGGCGTACCTCGAGGCGGGGGCCCTGACCGGCGACGACTTCTTCGTGGAGGTCGCCGGCGACACGCTGCAGTACGTCATGCGGGAGATGACCGATCCGCGAGGCGGCTTCCACTCGGCGGAAGACGCCGACAGCGTGCCTCCCGAGCGGGCCACCGATCCACACGCGCACCCCGCCGAGGGTGCGTTCTATGTATGGCGGGCGGACGAGATCGACTCGCTCTGCGGTGCCGATGCCGCGCTCGTCCGCCTGGCGTTCGGCATCGAAACGGGCGGCAACGCGCCCTCCGATCCCCAGCAGGAGTTCGTCGGAAAGAACATTCTGCACATGCCGTACACGGTCGACGATCTCGCGACTCGCACGGGACGCACACCCGAGGCGGTCCGCTCGGCAATGGCCCGCGCGCGCATGTCGCTCTTCGATGCCAGGCTCACGCGGCCCCGTCCGCTCAAGGACGACAAGATCCTGACCTCGTGGAACGGCCTCATGATTGCGGCCTTCGCGCGCATGGCCCGGATGTGGCGAGGCACGCATGCCGCAGACGAGCCCGATCCGTATCTCCAGGCGGCCCGGTCCGCGGCGGCCTTCGTGCGCGATCATCTGTGGCGGGCCGAAACGCTGACGTTGCTTCGGCGTTACCGGTTGGGGCATGCCGAGATCCTCGGCTACTGTGAGGATTACGCGAGTTTGATCTTCGGGTTGCTCGAGCTCTTCCAAGCCGATCCCGATCCAGATTGGTTGCAGTGGGCCGAGACGCTGCAGCGCCGACAAGACGCTCTCTTCTGGGATGAAGAGGGGGGAGCCTGGTTCAGCACCACCGGAACGGATCCGCACGTGCTGCTGCGCCTCAAGGAGACCTATGACGGCGCCGAGCCGGCGGCCAGCTCGGTCTCGGCCCTCAACCTGATTGCGCTGTCGGGCTGGCTGGACGAGCCGGTGTGGCGCGATCGGCTGGACGCAACGTTTCGTGCCTTCGGGCCGATGCTCGAGACCATGGGACGCGGCGTGCCGATGATGGCCGCGGCCCTCTCCGTGTATCACGCCGGCCCGGCCCAAGTGCTGCTCGTGGGCGCATCCGACGGCCCCCTCGAGCGCGTCGTGCTGACGGGCTATCTGCCGCACGCGGCACTCCTGGTGTTGACCGAGTCACAGCGCGTGGCGCTCAGCGGCGTCCTGCCCCTGCTCGCCGCGACGCGGCCCGTCGAAGGACGGGCCACCGTCTATCTGTGCCGGCACTTCGCGTGTCAGCCACCGATGACCTCAGTCGCCGAGTGGACGTCCACCGTCGGTCGATCCGCCGGGGACGTCAGGCTCGACTCTTGAGCTCCGAGTCGTGATCAAACGACGCGCCGCAGACGTCGAACGCGCTTATGTGCCGGGGCGGCCGCGAGGCGTGCCTGGTCTCCGAGCCGCGAGACCGATACGAGGATTCATGACTGTCGACATAGATGTCTGGCTGCGGGGCACCAACGAGGCGAAGACGCATCGTCTCGAGGGCATCGAGCGCGCGCCGTCGGCCTGGACCGAGGCCGACGTCCGGCAGGTTCTGGAAGGCATGCTACGGGTCATGCGCCGCATGACACAACCCTCGGAGGCGCTCCAGCCGATCGCCCTCCGGGGCCTCAGCTGGATCGTCAATCCGTATGAGAGTGGCGGCGTGGTCTTGGCGATCGAAATCACGCTGGGGGCCGCGATTGCCGGACCCTTCGACATCGACCAGTCGCGTCTCGAGGGGATCGTGGCTCGGGTCCTGGCTCCAGTCGCACCACCTCCGGCGGTGCACTGAAATCCCGCAGTCCGGCCCCACGCCCCGCACGATCTTGCGCGCGGCGACCTAGCGTCGCGACGTGAAGAGAGCGGCTCCGCTCGGGCGGATTGCTGCTAAGATCAATCACCAGCCGGTCCGCCCGGCCCCCCAGTGTCCCGCTTCGCCTGAGAGATGCCAGTCGCAGACGCGCACCCGGTCACCCCGGCCGGTGCTGATTCCGGACCGTCGAAGCCCTCGCCGCAGTCTATTCGGTACCTTGCCGTCCTGATCGGCGTGATGATCGTCGCTTTACTGTTCGGACTGCGGCGGTACAGCATCTTCGCCTGCGCGGCGGAGGGCTACGGGTCGGCGCGGTATCTGGCCTATTGTCAGGCGGACAACTACGCCGACTACGATCACGGCGCGTTCTGGTTCAATCTCGAGCCGGAGGCCGTGCGTGCAGCCACCGACGCCCGCGTGCTCTTCATCGGGAACAGTCGCATGCAATTCGGGCTGTCAACCGAGGCGGTCCAGCGGTGGTTCGACGAGGCCGACGCGTCGTATTACCTGCTTGGCTTCGGGTACAACGGGAACGCGCTCTTCGAGGGTCCGCTGCTCGAGAAGCTCCGGCCTCGGGCATCGGCCTACATCGTCAATCTGGATCTGTTCTTCGAGGCGCAGGAGACTCCCCCCTCGCGTGCGATCAAAGCCGACGGCGCGCAGGCGCGCTATCGACAGAAGCGCACCTGGCAGGCCCTGCACCAGCCCGTCTGCTCGATCGCCCCTTTTGCGTGCGGAAACGAGGTTTCGTTCTTTCGTGCCCGTCCGACGGGCGCCTGGGTCGTGACGGGCACCGGCTTTCAGAGTGCGCCAGTCACCTACGACGACCGTGTCGATGACACCGTGGCGCAGGCGTACACCGAGGCAGGGCGGCGTTTCCTGCCACGACTTGCGGCACGTGAGGACTGCGTGATCCTGACGACGGTGCCAACGGCCAACACCGGATTGGCCTCGGCCAAGGCGGTGGCCGAGGCGCTCAATCGCCCCTTCATCGCGCCTCGGGTCGACGACCTCCAGACGTTCGACGCGTCGCATCTCGATGGCCCCAGCGCTGAACGGTGGTCGGCGGCCTTCATGGCGGCGGCATCGAACTCCATCCAGCAGTGCGTCGCGCGTCCCCTGGCGGGCGGCCTCTGATGCTTGGCCGCGCTCGATGAAGTGGCTGCCTGTCCCGCGCGACGTCCGTGCCGACCTGCGGACGGCGCTCATCGAGGCCGATCTCGCGATGCGGGCGGCCCGCCTCCGGGCCATCGCGCAGCATCGCTTGAGCTTTGTCGAGACCATCCAGCTCGACCGCGCGCTCGGTACGCTCGGTGGCGGCACCGTGCCCGGCCTCGTCGGCGTGCGGCTGGCGCTCCTCGCGTCGTCGACGGTCGATCACCTGGTTGCGCCCATCCGCGTCGCGGGCCTCCGGCGCGGCCTCCTCATCGAGGTGCATCTCGGCGCGTTCGGGCAGCACCGGCAGGCCCTGCTCGATTCGTCCTCGGCGCTCTATCGCGCGCAACCTCAGGCGGTACTCTTCGCGCTCGATGCCCGTGAGCCGCTGAACGGCGTCACGATTCTGTCATCGGCGTCCGACGTCGGCGCGGCGCTCGAGGCATGGATCGCGGAGCTGCGCACGCTCTGGGGACAGGCTCGCACCTCATTCAATGCGACCGTGCTGCAGCAGACGATCCTGAACACGGCCGAGCCGGTCTTCGGCAGCTTCGATCGCTGTGTCGCAGGGACGCCCGCGAGCGCGATCACACATCTCAACGACCGGATCGCCGCGGCAGCGGCGACCGAAGGTGTCCTCCTCGTGGATGCGGCCCGCGCCAGCGAGCGCGACGGCCTGGACGCGTGGTTCGACCTCGGTCGCTGGCTGCAAGGCAAGCTGGCCATCGCACCCCAGGCGGCCGCCTCGTACGGCGAGCTCGTGGCGCGCGTGCTGGCGGCAGAGCGGGGGCTCTCGAAGAAGTGTCTGGTGCTCGACCTCGACAACACCCTCTGGGGCGGCGTCGTTGGAGACGACGGGGTCGCGGGGCTGGTGCTGGGAGAGGGCACCCCGGTTGGCGAGGCTCACCTCGCGCTCCAGCGCTACGCCAAGCAGTTGAGCGAACGCGGCATCATCCTGGCGGTCTGCTCGAAGAACGATCCGGCCATTGCCGAGGCGGCGTTTCGGCAGCATCCGGAGATGGTGTTGTCCCGCGAGGACATCGCGGCGTTTGTCGCCAATTGGGACGACAAGACCGTCAACCTCCAGCGCATCGCCTCGCAACTGAACATCGGGCTCGACAGCCTGGTGTTCGTCGACGACAACCCAGTCGAGCGCGCGCGCGTTCGCGAGAGCCTGCCGATGGTCGGCGTGCCTGAGCTCCCCGACGATGTCGCCCTGTACGCACGGTGCGTGGCCGATGCGGGCTACTTCGAGGCCGTGACCTTCACGACCGACGATCGGGATCGCCGGATCCAGTACGCCCGCAACGCCGCCCGCGAGACGTTCCAGGCCTCGGCGCAGAGTCTCGGTGCCTTTCTCGAAGGACTGTCGATGGAGATGGTCTATGGGCCCGTCGAGCTGGTCGACCGCGCCCGTGTGACACAGCTCATCGGCAAGACCAACCAGTTCAATCTGACCACGCGCCGTCACTCCGCCCAGGAGGTCGCGCGCTTCTGCGACGATCCGGCGGCCCTCACCCTCCAGGTGCGACTGTTCGACCGCTTCGGTGACAACGGGCTGGTCAGCGCCGTGATCCTCGCGCCGGATCCGAAGCACGCCGACACGCTGGAAATCGACACCTGGATCATGAGCTGTCGGGTGTTCGGGCGTGAGCTCGAGTGCGAGGTGATGAACGTGCTCGTGGAATTGGCACGCGCGCGCGGCGTGCGCGCCATTTGGGGAGACTACATCCCAACGCCCAAGAACGGCGTGGTCAGCGATCTCTACGGGCGACTGGGGTTCGCACCAGCGGTCACCGATGCCGCCGCGGCGGGTACGACACGCTGGACGCTGGAGATCGACGCTTACCGACCGTGCTCGACCCATATTCGGAGACGAACCGCACATGACGCACGCGGAAATCCTGCAGTCGTTCACGACGATTCTTCGCGACGTGTTGGGGGATGACTCGGTCGTGCTGACGATGGACACGAGGCGCGACGACGTGCCGAACTGGGATTCGTTCGCGTACGTGAATTTCATCGTGGCCGCTGAGATGGAACACGGAGTGAAGTTCGGCGTGGCCGAAGTCGAGTCGTTCGAGAACGTGGGCGCGATCGTCCGACGGACGGCCGAGCTTCGGAGCGGTCGGTAGGGGGAGACGTGCTGTTCAATTCGTACGAGTTCATCGGTCTCTTCCTCCCGATCACCGCCGTCGTGTTCTTCCTGATCTGTCGAACCTCACGGGCGGGGGCCCTCGGCTGGCTCACGATGGCCTCGCTGTTCTTCTACGCGTGGTGGCGGCCGCTGAACGTGCTGATCATCGCGCCCTCCATCGCCGTGAATTTTTTCGTGGCCAGGCGCTTACAGGCGCTCGGTGCTCGACAGGCCTCGGGCCAGGCGAAAGCCGTGCTCGCTGCTGGGATCGTCTTCAACGTCGTCTTTCTCGGCTACTTCAAGTACGCGGGGTTCGCAACGACCGTCAGCAACGACCTCTTCGGAACCAAGTACGTCCTGGAGCAGATCGTCCTGCCGCTCGGCATCTCGTTCATCACCTTTCAGAAAATCGCTTTTCTCGTCGATACCCACGCAGGCCGGATCGGCGCCTTCACGCTGCGGGAGTACTGCCTGTTCGTGCTGTTCTTCCCGCAGCTCGTCGCCGGGCCGATTGTGCACTTTCGCGAGCTGATGCCGCAGTTCACCCGGTGCACCTGCCGGTTCGAGGCGCGCCACGTCGCCGTCGGCCTCAGTCTGTTCGTCGTGGGCCTCTTCAAGAAGGTCTACGTGGCCGACACGCTCGCCCCGCTCGTCGGGGGCATCTTTCAGCAGGCGAGCTCCGGTCAGGCACTCTCGCTCGTGCCGGCGTGGGCCGCCGCGCTCGGGTTCACGCTCCAGATCTACTTCGACTTCTCTGGCTACACCGACATGGCGCTCGGCGCGGCGCGGATCTTCGGCATCACGCTGCCGCCGAACTTCGATTCCCCCCTCAAGAGCTCGAGCATCATCGACTTCTGGTTGCGGTGGCACATGTCGCTGACGCGGTTCCTGACCGCTTACGTGTACAACCCGCTGGCGCTGGCGCTGACTCGCCGTCGCCTGGCCGCCGGCAAGAAGGCCGTGGGGGGACGACACACGACGCCAGGCGCTTTCGTCCAGCTCGTGGTGCTGCCGACAATGGTCACGATGATCGTCTCGGGGATTTGGCACGGCGCCGGGTACCTGTTCATCATCTGGGGCGTCATGCACGGTGTGTTCCTCTCGGTGAACCACGACTGGCGCATCTTGGCGGCGCGTGCCTGGCGAGGCAGCGTGCGCTATGAACGGATCATGGGGCCGGTCGGGTTCGGCCTCACCGCGCTCTCAGTGGTTGTGTCCATGGTGGTGTTCCGCGCGCCCACGGTGAGCGCGGCAGGGGTGGTCTTTCGCGGCATGCTCGGCGGCAGCGGGATCGAAGTGCCGGCGATAATCGCCGCCCGTCTCGGCCCTCTGATGGGAACGCTGGGAGCGCTCGGCATCACACCGTCCGCGGCGCCTGGAAACGACCTGCTGAAGCTTGCATTCTGGGTCGTCGTGTTCGGCGGCATCGCCCTTCTGTGCCCGAGCTCGCTTCAGCTGCTGCGGCGTGACGAACCCGCGTTGGCATGGCGCGCAAATCCGGACACGAGCCTGGTCGAGCGTATGCCGACCTGGCAGCCGTCCCTCGTCTGGGCCGCGGCAATCTCGCTCGTCGCCGCCCTCGGGCTCGTCAACCTCGGGGGACAGAGCGAGTTCCTGTACTGGCAGTTCTGAGCAGCCTGCGGCGGGGCTTTTGCCCTGGGTTTCGGTCCGTTCCTCGGACCTCGTCCGACCTGAGGCCACCGAGTCTTCGCTCCGATCAGTCGTCCAGCCCAAGACCAAGAGCGTGAGTCCCAAGGCCTGGGAGCACGCTCGACGAAATTCGAAAGGCGCCCGCGGGACCGCCCCCTGCAAGAAAGTTACGCGCGCTCGTTCTCCTGGTAACGGAGGGCGCAGATGGCGGTCGCGCGTGCGGCGTGGGCCTGGCTCAGTCGGGATCCGCGTCATGGTCAGCTGGCAACCCTTGGAACCCTGCTCCCGTACGGCCTCTGGCGGCTTGGGTTCGATATCGGCATCGCTCAGGTCGTCGTCACGATCGGGGCGGCGCTTGCGACGCAAGCGTTCTTCGACAGGCATACCGGTCGTCCGCTGGTCAGCGGCGCCAAGAGCGCGCTCATCTCGGCGCTCTCCTTGTGTCTGTTGCTGCGAACCGACATGCTCGCCCTGGCCGGCGTTGCAGCGGCCCTTGCCGTTTCGTCTAAGTTTCTCCTTCGGGCGGGCGGCAAGCACCTGTTCAACCCCACAAACGGCGCGATCGTCGCGCTCTTGCTCGTTTCCGATGATGTCTGGGTCTCGCCTGGTCAGTGGGGGACGCAGCCGACGCTAGCCTTCTTTCTAGCGTCAGCGGGCCTACTGGTCGTGACTCGGGCGACCACCGCCGATGTGACAGTGGCATTCATGGGCAGCTATGCCTTGCTGCTGGTTACTCGCTCGGTGTGGCTCGGAGAGCCGTTCTCCATCCCACTTCATCGACTCGAAAGCGGAGCCTTTCTGCTCTTCAGCTTCTTCATGATCTCGGATCCCAAGACGACGCCCAACGCGCGGGGGGGTCGCGTGATCTTCGCCGCTGTCGTCGCGTCCGCCGCTGCCTACGTCCAATTCAAGCTGTTTCGCACCAACGGATTGCTCTGGGCACTCGCGGCGGCGTCGCCGCTCGTACCGCTTCTCGACCGTGTGTTCCCGGCCATTCCGTACCGCTGGCCCCGGATTGACCGTTCGATGGTGCGACCGCTCGCACCGCTTCCTGGAGGTGGGTCCATGCTCTCGCCGTCTTCGCTCACCCGGCATGTCACATCGCTCATCGTCGTCTGTGCGACGGCCGTGCTGTCGCCGGTCGCATCCGAGGCCTTCTGCGGTTTCTACGTTGGACGGGCCGACGCCACGCTGTTCAACAAGGCGTCCCAGGTCGTGCTGGTGCGAGACGGTGACAGGACCGTCCTTACCATGGGCAGCGACTTTCGCGGTGACGTGAAGGAATTCGCCCTGGTGGTGCCGGTCCCGACTTCGATTACTCGCGAGCAAATCCACATCGGCGACCGGGCGCTTGTCGAACGCCTCGATGCGTTCACGGCGCCGCGCCTGGTCGAGTACTTCGACGAGGATCCCTGTCTGGTCAGGGAGGAAGCGCGCCGCGCCCCCATGGCCGTGCCGGCGATAGCCGACGAAAGGCTGGCTCGCGGGGACCGTGCCAAGAGCCTGGGTGTCACAATCGAGGCCAGCTATACGGTCGGCGAGTACGACATCCTCATCCTCTCAGCCGAGCAGAGCGGCGGCCTGGAGGCGTGGCTGCGCGAGAGCGGGTACCGCATTCCTGTTGGCGCGTCACGCGTGCTCGACAGCTACATCAAACAGCGGATGCGCTTCTTCGTGGCGAAGGTCAACCTGAAGGAGCAGGCCAAGCTGGGATTCGCACACCTCAGACCGATCCAGGTGGCGTACGAATCGCCCAAGTTCATGTTGCCGATCCGTCTCGGCATGGTGAACGCCGATGGTGCACAGGAACTCTTCATCTATACGTTGACGCGGAAGGGCCGGGTCGAGACGACGAACTACCGCACGGTCACGTTGCAGACCGACGTCGAGATTCCCACGTTCGTGAAGGATCCGAGGGAGTTCGCCCGGATGTATCGCGCCCTGTTCGACATGCAGGTCGAACGCGAGAAGATGAGCGCGGTGTTCCAGGAGTATGCCTGGGACATGGCGTGGTGCGACCCCTGTGCGGCCGATCCGCTCTCGGCAGACGAGCTCGCGCGGCTGGGGGTCTTCTGGGTGGATCGTCCTCGCGAGCCTCCGTCCCCTGGCGGGTTCCGAAGACGAGTTCCCGCCCTAGGAGGCGGGGCACAGGATGTCTTCGTGACCCGGCTGCACGTGCGGTACGATCAGGCCCATTTCCCCGAGGACCTCGTGTTCCAGGAGACCGGCGATCGCACCAACTTCCAGGGCCGCTACGTGCTGCGTCACGCGTGGTCAGGGCCCACACGCTGCGCGGAAGCCGCGTCCTACGGCATCGCGCTCCGCGAACGCCGCGAACGGGAGGCGCAGACCCTTGCCACGCTGACCGGGTGGCGGATCGAGGACATTCGCGCGAAGATGCAGGCGTCACTGCCGCCCGAGTGGCGTGTGCCCGCGGCGGGATCGAGTGACGCAGTCGAACCGTGGTGGCGCCGCGTCTGGAGACGATGAGAGCGGTGTCGGTGCGCCTGTCACGGTCTGAGACGGAGCTGACGACGGCGGCGACCGATGCTGTGCTGGGGGCGGTGTGCCTCGGCTGCGCCTTCGCGCTGTGGCTGACCCCCGCGCGGACCGGGCTCGGACGGAGTCTGTGGACGGCGATCTTCCTGCTCATGGCGTGCGGCGCCTGGCTCGGGGCAGTCGCGCACGGCGTTCAGTTGGCGGCCACCACCCAGGTGAGGATCTGGCCGCCCTTGTACACGTCGCTCGGGCTCGCCGTCGCGCTGGTCGTTGTCGCGGCGGTGCGCGATTGGCAGGGTGACCAGGTTGCGCGATTCCTGCTGCCGTGGGCGGTCAGCGTCGGGGTCGCGTCGGCGGTCGTGAACCTGTGGTGGGGCGGCTCGTTCCTTGGATTCGTCGTGTACGAAGCAGTCGCGCTGCTGGCCGCGCTCGTGATCTATGGAACGCTCGCACTGCGGACCCAGGTGAACGGCGCTGGCACGATCGCGGCGGGCATCGTTGTGAGCATGCTCGCCGCTGCGATTCAGGCCAGCCACCTGCAGGCGCGCGTCCTGGTCCGATTCGATCACAACGGGCTGTTCCATCTCGTACAGATCGTTGCGACGGCCCTCATCTTCGCCGGTGCGCGGACGCGCCTTCGCTGAGCCGACGCCCTGAGTGAGGCGGGCACCTAGACGCGACGCTCGGGCACGGGCGCGGCGCAGTCCTTGCCGTGACTGGACGCTACGGCGCGCTGGCGGTCGCGTTCGAGGCAGACTCCGCGTGCTTCATGTAGGGGAGGACGGCCTTGAAGAGGCTGTCCGCCGCGACCTCATGACCGGCAGGGCTGAAGTGGCCGTCGCCGTCGAAGTAGAGCGGATAGGTCGTGCGGGCGGCGGCCTGGAACTCGGCCATCATGTTGACGACCGTCATCCCGTGCTCCTCGCAGAACCCCTGAATGAGCTCCTGTGGGCGTCCTGAGTACACGCGGTTGGCCTCGAAGCCCCAGAAGCGCCGGCCGGCGTCCCACTCCCGCGGACTCACCTGATGTCCGTACGGATAGACGGTGACCCAGAAGTCGATCCCGCGCGCCTGCAGGGTGTCGCGAATCTTGAGGAGGTGCGCGTAGGTGCCCTGCCAGGCTCCCACGTCAATCGACTCGGGGGTGCCTCGAAACATGCCGTACTTGTCCACGCGGATGTCGCCGGAGCGGTCCGGCGGCCGCGAGGCCTCGATGAAGCCGATCACCCGCCGCCGCAGGAAATTGTAGGTCCGCGTGTTGTATTTCAGGAGATCCTTGACGGCCACGGCGCCCGCGGCGATCCAAGATCCGGGCGCCGCAGGTGGTTCAGGCCGCACGGCCACCGGGTCGCCCTGCGCGTCGGTGACCGCCAGCTTCGCGTACTGGATATCGTCGTAGAAATCCGACAGATCGAGATTCAAGATGACCAGATCAGGCTGAAAGGCGAGCCCGTGGTTCTTCAAGTACACATACTCGAGCAGCGGCGAGTAGCTGGCGACGCCGCCGTTGATGATCTGCCACCGGTCCCCGAATCCCGCCTGGGCCACTTTGTCGCGCAGCCGACTCGTGAACGTTTCGTCGCCGCGGACCCCCAGCCCCTCGGTGAAGGAGTCGCCGAGCATCAACAGGCGCTTGACCCCAGCCGGCTTCGTGAGCGGCAGCTCGTCGTTGCGCAAGCCGTGTGAATTGATGACGTATGGAGCGTCGAACTCGAGCGTCTTCTGCCGGCCTTTGGCGTTGGGGATGAACTTGTGATGCAGGACCGGATCGGGCCTCTCGAAGAACTCGCGCAGGACTTCCCGCGGTTCGATGAGCCGTACGACCAGTTCGACCGACAGCAGCGCCAGGAGCAGGCCGACCGCTCCGAGGGCCAGCAGTTTCCGTGTCTCTGAGGCCATGAGGGGATTAAGACGAGAAGACCGCCGCCGTCTGCCACGACGCGCGGTCCGAGCTTGGGCACGCCGCTGGGACGGAGCTCGCGCGAACGCCTCCGCCCCGTCGACTTCAGAACAGCGTATAGATGAATGGTGCGACCGCGGAGCCCTGGGTGACGACCAGCAGCAGGCCGAGGGCTGCGAGCATCAGCACCATCGGGGCCAGCCACCACTTCTTGTTCGTCATGACGAACTGCCAGAGTTCTTTCGCGCCTGAGGTTTGGCTCACTGCCTGCTCCCTTTCTGCTTCCGAGATCATCGCAGGCGTTGGTCGACGCCCGCGGCCTCTGGGGATCGTGTGTCAGAACGCCCGTTCGAAGCTCTCACGCGTCTGCCGTGTGTGCTCGCGCGGATGCCAGTAGCTGCTCTTGCGCTCCTTGCTGCGCCGCGCCATCGCGTCGTGGCCGGAGAGGCGCAGTGCCAAGCCGAACGGCGTCAGGATGAAATAGAAGAAGAGCGACAAGATGATGCGCGTGCTGAAGTAGCCCAGTACCGCCGCCAGCCCCATCCATCGGCGGAAGAACCACATCGCCGCCGGCGGGATCAAGGCGACGAGGAACAAGACGAAGGCCAGGCCGCCCGTCATTTGGGTGGCCAGCGGCCGGCCTCGGTAGTACTGCCAGCCGGAGATGAGGGCGAAGATCGCGGCAACCAGCAGCGTCGACTTGCGCGCTTGCGCCGGCGTTGCCTGTTCGAGATCGAAGGCGTCGTCAGTCAAGCTGGAACTCCTTCTGCCATGCCTTGTCGTCCACGAACGCGGGCTGGTCGACCTTGTCGAGGAGGTAGCCTTCGACCGCCAGCGTGTCGATGCCCGTTCGCATGAAGCACATGTACGCGTCTTCGGGTGAGCCGACAATCGGCTCGCCGCGCACATTGAAGGACGTGTTGACCAGCACCGGGCATCCGGTCATCCGGTCGAACTCCGCGAGCAACGCGTGGTAGATTGGATGATCGACTGGATCGACGGTCTGGACGCGGGCCGAGTAGTCGACGTGCGTGATCGCGGGGATCGTCGAACGAGGGACGTTCAGCTTCTCGATGCCGAAGAGCTGGTGTTCGGCCTCGGTCATTGCCTTGCGCAGCCGTGGCTGCACCGGTGCGACGAGCAGCATGTACGGCGAATCGGTGTCGAGCTCGAAGAACTCGCTCACTCGCTCGCGGAGCACCGAGGGCGCGAACGGCCGAAAGCTCTCGCGGAACTTGATCTTGAGGTTCATCACCGACTGCATCTTCGGTGACCGGGGATCGCCGAGGATGCTGCGGGCCCCGAGCGCCCGCGGGCCGAACTCCATGCGGCCCTGGAACCACCCGACGATCTTCTCGTCCGCGAGGCGCCTGGCCACTTCGTGAACGAGGCACTTCTCGTCGAGTCGTCGATACCGGGCGCCGACGCTCTTGAAGTACCGCTCGATCTCATCGTCCTTGAAGCGAGGCCCGAGATACGATCCCTTCATGCGATCGCGCCGACAGCGCTCGCCCGTTTGGGCCGGACGCGGGTTGTCGAGGTATTGGTGCCAGACCGAGAGCGCGGCGCCGAGCGCGCCACCGGCATCACCCGCGGCGGGCTGAATCCAGATCTGCTCGAAGGGGCCGTCGCGCAGAATCTTGCCGTTGCCGACGCAGTTGAGGGCCACCCCGCCGGCCATGCAGAGGGTGCGCTCGCCCGTGACCTTGTGGACGTGCTGCGCCATCCGCAGCATGGCCATCTCGGTCACGTCCTGAATCGAGCGCGCCAGGTCCATTTCGAGCTGCGTCAGCTTGGTCTCGGCTTCGCGCGCCGGCGCCCCGAACAGCTTGTCGAAGGCGCCGTTGGTCATCTTGAGCCCGTAGGGGTACTCGAAGTACTCCATGTTGAGCCGCAGCGAGCCGTCCTCGGCGAGCTCGACGAGATGGTCGAGAATCGCCTTCACGTACTTCGGCTCCCCGTAGGGCGCCAGGCCCATGACCTTGTACTCGCCGGAGTTCACCTTGAAACCGGTGTAGTAGGTGAAGGCCGAGTAGAGCAGGCCGAGCGAGTGCGGGAACTTGGTCTCGGCCATCAGGTGCAGCTCGTTGCCCCGGCCGCGACCGTAGCTGCTCGTCGCCCACTCGCCGACACCGTCGATCGTCAGGACCGCGGCCGAGTCGAACGGTGAGGGAAAGAAGGCGCTCGCCGCGTGCGATTCGTGGTGTTCGGTGAAGAGGACCTTGGCGTCGGAGCGGCAGCTCTTCACGATCTGATCGCGCGTCCACAGCTTCTCGCGCAGCCAGAGCGGCATCGCCATGATGAACGAGCGCAGGCCCTGTGGCGCGTAGTCGAGATAGGTCTCGAGGAGACGCTCGAACTTCTGGAGCGGCTTGTCGTAGAAAGCGATGTAGTCGAGGTGGTCGGGCTTGAGGCCCGCTTCCCGCAGGCAGTACTCGACCGCGTGCGCGGGAAAGCGGTGGTCGTGCTTCTTGCGCGTGAAACGCTCCTCCTGGGCGGCGGCGACCAGGTCGCCGTCGCGCACGAGGCACGCGGCCGAGTCGTGGTAGTAGGCAGAGATGCCGAGGATGTTCATGGATGCTTGGTCACGGCGCGCTGATCGGTGTCACTTCCTCACGACGAACCGCCCGAGGACGAGGAGATCGAGCCCTGTGCCGTAGAAGACGCGAATGGCGTCGCGCGGCGAGCAGACGATCGGTTCCGAGAAGCCGTTGAACGACGTGTTCACGAGCACGCCCGCGCCGGCCGATGCCGCAAAGGCTCGGTGCAGCTCGCGGAAGAGTGAGGGCTCGGGGTCGATGGTCTGCACACGAAGCCGTCTGGTCTCGAACGGCAGGACGTGCTGGAAGCGATCCAGGTCGAGCGGGCGGTACTCGAACTCCATCCACGACGAGCGCGCAGGACCGTCGAAGTGACGTGACCGCTCTTCTTCGAGAATCGAGAGGCTGTAGGCTCGATAGCGCTCACGCCGTTTCAGGTAGCCGTTCAGGTTGTCGAGGACGTACGGCGAGAACGGGCTGGCCAAGATGCTGCGGTGCCCGAGCGCACGGGGGCCCCATTCCATCCGCCCCTGGAACCAGCCGACCAGGCGGCCCGCGGCGAGCGTCCGCACGGCCGTGTCGATGACGTCGCCGTCCGAGAGGCACTCGTACGACAGCTTGCAGTTGTCCAGCGTCGCCTTGATCTCCTCGAGGCCGTATTCGGGGCCGAGAAACGGGGAGACGCGCTGCGGCGTCCGATGGTTGTCGCTGTGTCCCACGGCCAGGGCGGCGCCTGCCGCCACGCCCGCGTTGCCCGGATTGGGAGGGATGAAGATCTCGTCAAAGATGCACGAGCTCGCGACACTGGTGTTGAAGTAGGTGTTGAAGAACAAGCCGCCGCCTAGGCAGAGTCGAGGCACATCGAGCGACCGGCGGACGTCCCGGAGGAGCCCGAGCAAAGCCTCGCCCAGCGCCCGTTGGACGCCGCCGGCGACGCGAGCGGCGAGGCGCACGTCTCCCGACGACCCATGCGGCCCGAGGAACGTCGTCACCCGTCCTTTCCAGTCGGGCGCCACGTGCAGCGTGCCGTCCGCGTACCGGAAGCACGCGCTCAGATCGAGGTCGTGCACCCCATCGAGGCGAGCCAGCGCTTCGAGGCGATATTCCTCACCGGCGCCGAACCCGAAGAGCTGGCAGGCGTCGGTGAAGAGGGACGCGAAGCCCGCGCCGCGCCAGGGCCAATGCCGGCTGGAGACGTCTCCGTCGGAGCCCGACCAGACGCTCACCTCGGGTCCCGCGCTTTGATCGCAGACCAGGACTGCGGCCGAATCGAAAGGCGACGTCAGAAAGGCCGTGGCCGCATGGCCGAAGTGGTGGTCCAACCGAACGCGGGGCAGGCCGGCCGGCAGCGACACGCCGCCCTCGGCCGTCACGTAGGCCGTGACCTCATCGGCCGGGCGTCCGACCATGCCGAGCACCGCGGCCACCGACTCGGCTGGCAGCTCGCCAGGCGAGAGGGCGAACCGGCGAACGCGTGTGAGGCGCTCCTGTTCGCAGACCCCGAGGAGGCGACCGCCGGTGGCCACCGCGGCTGCGGCATTTCGGCGAGCCCCGCTCACGCCGACGACCAGGGCGTCATTGCCGCGTGCGGGAAGCGCGCTCGAGTGGCCGGCGTCGCGGGTGTCAATCGTCGTGGGCACTAGCGATCACTCCAAGGGAATCGGGGCAAGACGACCACGGCGACAGCCGTCCACCAGTCGTGAGCACGCCCCCGCGACGTTGGGGCGATTGACCGGGCGCTCCTTTCCTCAGCGCATGGACGACGCGTGCCGGAATGTGCAGACGGCTCAGCCGCGGCAGATCTCATCCTGCGCACCGCTGAGCAGACTGACGCTGCGTCCAAGGATTATATCGTCCGTAACTCGCGAGATCTGGCGTGTCCCTGCACCGGACATGTGGGGGAGCAAGTTCCCGGCCAGGGGTGTTCTTCAGAGCTGGACCCCCAAGTGCGCTGAAAGGCGCCCTGGGGCAGACCATGCGCGAGCGCGATTCGGTAGTTTATCCACTCCACGGACGACTAAAGTCTCAAATCGAAGGCCATGAGGAGGGCACACGCGCTCCGCCTGGTGTGGAGTTCAAACCTCGGCAAGTCGGGGCCCGCGCGTGCCCGCGGCATCGAGCGAGGCAGACGGACATAAGATACCGAGCGGGCACATCGTGCGTGCTCGCCGGGGTGGCGGAACTGGCAGACGCACAGGACTTAAAATCCTGGGTTCCGAAAGGGGCGTGCGGGTTCGATTCCCGCCCCCGGCACTCATACCCGCCAGGCGTGCGTTCGCGTCGTGGGCGGTGCTCAGGCGCTCGGCCGTCGCGGCTCGCGCCGCTTGGCCATCGGGCACGATCCTCGCCCCCGACAGAATTCGGCTGAATCCTCGAACCACCGCGCCGCTGCCCCTCGACGAGCCAACCATCCAGCGCGACCCACTGACCGGCATGCGAGCTGGCGTGAGAACGACCTGATTCCGCTCGAACCAGCGCGGCCCAGGCCCGCTTCGTCTGTGCGCCGGTTCTCGAGGATGGGCTGAGCGGCATCGCTCCGCCGTTGCCAGTAATGCAGAGATACTCTATATAAATGAGCGAAACTTTCTATTTGCCGATAGACAACCTGGAAGCTATCTTCGCGTCATCTGGTGTTGGCCGAGCGGGTTGGTGCCACCGCGCGATGCCGGACGAACGAGGGTACCGACGTGATGGGCAAGGCTGCTCGTACGATCGTCGTGGGTGACGACTCGACCATCGCGTCATTCTGAGGGAGGCCAGCATGGTGGACCTCGACACCCTGATTTCCCGCATCAGGAGCGAGTTTCGCGAGATGCCTGGTCTGCGGTTGACCCAGATGCAGGCCTGTCGCATGTGGCAACTGGACGCCACTACCTGCCGAGCGGTGTTGGCGCACCTGGTCGATCAAGAGTTTCTGACGGAGTCCGAACGCGGCTTGTTCGCACTTCCGTCGGCGGCGTCAGGCTAGGGACAGAGATCCAGGCGTGACTGCGCGACCGACGCGCGCCCGCGAGTGCCGTCCGATCGCGCCCAGGCCGCGGTCGCCCAGACCAGGACGGCTGAAACACTCGGCCATCAATTCGACCGTCGGGTTGAGAGCCCTGCTCGCTCCTCCAATGAGATAGGGCGCGCAGCGGAGGTCGGTCGCTCGAGCGAGTCCGCGCAGAACGCGCATTGGGCCACGGCGGCCGGAACCCCTTCACATTCGCACCACGCGGTCAATTCGGCACCACAACGAGCAAGGGATTTTGGACACGCGCCGATCCTGCGATAGGCTGCGCTGGGACGTTTCACGAACGACAAAGGGGGCGCATGGCCGAGCGACGTTGGATTGAGATTGGCGCGGCCTCAGACTTGGCGGCGCGCCCGGTCTCGCGCGTCGAGGCCGGAGGACTGACGCTCGCGGTGTCCTTCGCCGACGGGGCATTCGGCGTCATCTCGGCCACGTGCATTCACAAGGGGGGGGCGCTTGCCGAAGGCTCGCTCGAGGGTCCGTGCATCGTCTGCCCCTGGCATCACTGGAAATACGACCGCCTGACGGGGCGTCTACCCAATCGAGCGGCGGGCGTGGCTGCCTACGACGTCGAGGTCCGGCAGGGGCGTGTCTTCGTCGACACCGCGTCGGGACGGGCCGACAACCCGCCGATCTCGCTGGCCCAGCATCCCCTCGAACGGCCGGTCGTCCGCGATGCTGGGCCGATTCGCGTGGCCGGTATCTCGACGACCGTGATGAACCGCGAGCACCCGCGCTACTCCACCTCGGAGCGTCTGCTGCGCGTGGCACTCGATCAGGCCTCGTCGGCGCTCGGCGCCGAGACGCGAGTGCTCACCCTGAACGATCTCAAGTTTCGGCACTGCGAGGGGTACTACTCGAAGAGCGCGGAGTCGTGTACCTGGCCGTGCACCATCACGCAGGCGGACCCCGCCGATGAGATGCAGGAGGTCTACGAAACCTTAGTGTTCTGGGCCGACGCGGTGATCGTGGCCACGCCCATCCGATGGGGGAACGCGAGCAGCTTGTTCTATAAGATGGCCGAGCGGATGAACTGCATCCAGAACCAGATCACGACCCACGACCGGGTGCTCATCCGGAACAAGGTGGCCGCGTTCATCATCACTGGCGGTCAGGACAACATTCAGGCCGTCGCTGGTCAGCTCCTGACGTTCTTCTCGGAGGTGGGGTTTCAGTTTCCCCAGTTCCCGTTCATCGCGCACAGCCGTGGCTGGGACGCCGAGGACATGGAGCGCAACATCGACGCGGTGGAGCAGAGCGAGGACCTTCGAGAAGGTGCCCGCCAGCTGGTCGGGCGTGCGGTCGCCATGGCCAGCCTCCTGTTGCAGCAGGGACCTGGTGCCGAGTCGACTACCAGGGGCGGTCGTAAAGCGTCGCCGCTCCGATTCGTGTCCGGGACTCGACCTGACGGCGAGCGCATCTGACAGCGATCGAAGTGATGGCTCGACCTCGGCGCGGGTGACCCGCGTGCCCGGCTCGAGGTCGCGGACGCCGCGCAGGCGCGGGATGTCGATCAGAACAGCCCGGGTCACGATGCCCTCCTTCACGCCCGTCACGGAGTTCTTCGTGCAGCCGTCGCTCGACGTGACGGTGTCCTTCAGAAGGTGACCATTGAAGATCGGCCCCTCATAGACGATGTGGCAGAGCGCGTCGAGGTGGGTGTAGAGACCGCCGTGAAAATCGATCTCGACCCGTCGTGGACGAACGGCATCGGGGCCGTGTCGTCGGGCTCGATGAGCATCTTCAATTGAAAGGGTGGTGACAGCGCGTCGTGGCCGGGGGAGACGTGCGCGCCGTTCTTGCCGAGCGTCACCGCCTGCTGCCGCTTGACACGCGTGATGAGGTTGAGCGCCCCGATCATCGTCGCTGCCGTGCAGTCATCACGGCTCGCCGACTGAGCCGGGCGTCGGTCATCGGCCCGCGCCGGCTGCGCTCGCCGACACGCGCCCGACCGTCGCTGGCTCGGTCTCCCAGGACAGGTAGACCTCTTCTGGCACGAAATACATGTGCGCGGTGAAGTACGCTGGCGCGGACGGCGTCGCCTCGTAGTGCATGACGTGCAGGTTGTCCAGCGGCGGAATCGGCAGGCCGTTCAGCGGCATCGTGGACCACGAGGCGCCGTTCACGAAATCGTCCTGCGAAAAAATGTACTCGATGAACACGAGCTTGCCCGCCGCCTCGCCGTACTGAACCGATTCGTTGCCCGTCATGCTCGGTGCGCGCCGTGCGGCGTGTGCCGCCACTCGACGGTGACGGCCCATACGAGGGTAGAAGGCCTTCGGGTGGGCATCTCTGCCGATGACCTCGAACGTCGCCGGCAGCGTCGCAAGCGGCGGAAGCTCGCCGTACGGCAACATCGGGGGCACGGATCCCTCGAGCGGAAGGAAGTGCCAGAGCCAGAGGTACAGCGCGGTGTCCGGAGTCGAGCCCTTGATGAGGTCGATGGTCAGCGCCTGGGCGGCGGGGAAGGGCAGCTCGCGGAAGGTGAGCCCTCGGAAGCTCTTGCCCGCTGCCAAGTCGGTTTGCCGAATCAGATACCCCGCGCCGGTGATCACCCCGTCTTCGACGCGGTACACGGCGCCTTGCGGGCCATGTCCGGTGTGCCCTTTGGTCCTGAGCGCGGCCCAACTCGCCGTGTTGGCCGCTCCCGTATGGTGCGTCCCGCCATCGTCCAGCCGCGGGACCGCCGCACCGTTCGCGTAGAACTGGCCCCGACCCGCCAGCTCGCCGATGGGGCGATAGCCTGGGGGAATGGCGGTGGCTCGAAGCAACGACCGCATCGCCTCCCCTCGAGTGGTTGCGGGCGTCGTCTGGGCGGCTGCGTCCGGGGTCCAGGCTGCACCGAGCCCGACCACCGCGAGCGTCGCGACGGTTCCGCGCGCCGACATCGAGAACGCTCTCACACCGCACCTCCACCGCACCAAGGCCCGACGCTGAACTCTGCAGTTGGCAGGCATTCTACCGAGTTTGCGGGTCGAGGTCATACGCCGCCCGCGCCGAGGGAGACCCGTCGCTCCAGATTTTCGCTCGCGAGGCGAGTGGCAATCTTGCCGGGCCGTGAGGCGTTCGAGGCGGTCAACGCCTGACAGTCGGTGTCACCGAGCGGCGAAATCTGTCTCCGCCGCGGCCCGCCGTGCGTTCGGCTGCATGGATCGTCCCGTTCCGTCCCTGGCACCGGCGTTGCCTCATGGGGCCCGGACACGCTGAGGTGCGGACCCCGACACGCGAGCACGGTTTCACGCTCATCGAGATCTTGATCGTCATCGCCATCATCGGCGTCCTCGCGGCGATTGCGGGCACGCGCATGCTGCGCGCGAAGATGTCCGCCAACGAGGCCTCTGCGGTGGGCAGCCTGCGCGTCATCAATTCCGGCCAGGCTGCCTACTCGTCGAGTTGTGCCAGTGGTGGCTACGCGATCGATCTGGCTGATTTGGTGAAGGCCCCCGCGGGAAGCAAGGAAGGGTTCATCAGCCCGGATCTCAACACGAATGGCGTGACCAAGAGCGGCTACGCCTTTTCACTGGCCAAGAGCGGTGAGGCGGACGTGGCCGACGTGACCGACCCGACCTGCAATGCCGCCGCCACCACACCAGCCACGGGCTATCAGGCAAACGCAGACGCCATCGGGGCGCTCGCGGGACGCTACTTCGCCACCGACAAGCGCGGCACGATCTTCGAAGCCATGGCGATCATCGCCAATCCGATCCCGGGCACGACCACGGTCTACCGGTAGTCGACAGGCATCCAGCCACGGGCCGGGCGAGCACGTGGCAGCAAGACGCGTACGGACGATAATGGTCGGGCATGCAGACCCTCGCCGTGGGCGTTTCGTTCATTGACTTGCAGTTTGTGTCGACCCCTCGCATCATCGCAACCGTCGTGCTCCAGGGGCCCGGTGGTGTCACGCTCATCGACCCTGGGCCGGCCAGCACGCTCCCGTCGCTCACCCGTCAGCTCGAGCACGCCGGAATCGCGGCGCGCGACGTGACGACGCTGCTCTTGACACACATCCATTTGGACCACGCTGGCGCCTGCGGGGCCTTCGTCCGAGCGCATCCGAAGACGCGCGTGTACGTGCATCGGGAAGGGGTCCGACATCTCGTCGCACCGGAGAAGCTCGTGGCGAGCGCGGCACGTTTGTACGGTGATGAGATGGATCGGTTGTGGGGCGAAGTTCTACCGGTGCCGGCCGACGCCATCGTGGCACTCAACGGGGGAGAGGTGCTCGAGACGGGAGGGCGTCGCTTGGTCGTCGCCGACACGCCGGGGCACGCGTCGCATCACGTCAGCTACTTCTGTGCGGATATCGGCGTAGCCTTCGTCGGCGACACGGGTGGTATCCGGCTCGGCGCCGATCTGCCAGTGCTCCCACCGACACCTCCGCCGGACATCGACCTCGAGGCATGGAGTCGCAGCTTGTCCGTCATCGATGGGTGGCGCCCTGCGGCGCTCTTCCTGACGCATTTCGGCCCGGTCGCCCCCGTGGACGCCCATCTCGCGGAGTTTCGCGCCTGTCTCGACACAGCCGAACGGATCGCCCGGGCGGCCCTGGCTCGGGACGGTGATGACCCACACCGCGAAGCCTGGTTCGTCGCCCAGTGCCGACAGGCGCTGATGCGGCAGCTGGGCGAGCGGGACGTCCGGCTGTACGAGACGGCGGCGCGGCTCGATCTGAGTTGGCGCGGGCTCGCGCGCTATCTCAGGAAGCGCGTCACGGCCTAAACCGCGGCGTCAGGCCGTGGCCCAGGTCGGCGAGGGACGGCTTGGACGCGTCAGGGGAAGTGCCTGGCGCTTGGGCTCGATCATCAGCCGGAGCGCAAAGCCTTGCGCACCACCGCGATCGGCGAGCGGCTGCACGCGGTACACCGCGGCAAGCACGCGCCCCTGTTCGAGTGCGCGTGGGAGGCCCGCGACGCTGCGCCGCTCCCCGTCCAGTTGGACGTAGACGAGCCGGTAGAGCGACAACGCGAGCGGCGTTCGACACTCGACGAACATCCCCTGCTCACTCAGATCGCGCGTGACAACGCTGGCAAACCGGGCGGCGCCGCTGCGATCCTTCCACATCAGTCGCGCCGGAACCGCGGCCTGAATGCGGTCGCTCGCGCGGCGGTCCATAGCCGCGGGCGATGGGCCAACGAGTCCGAAGTGGGTCGATGCAGGCATATGTCGGCTCCCAGTGGCTCTATGACAGCCACCAGGATCGGTAACAAACTCCGGTCCCTCGTCTTTCATGAGGACGCCAGATGACAATGAGCCGTTGAAGTTGCTGAAAAAAAAGGCGTTACGATATGCTTATGCACAAAGCACTGGGTTGGGATCTGTATACTTGATATACATTCAAGCTGGAAACTGGATACTTTGTACTCATGCGCAAGCGTGTTAGTCAGTGGGCAGTACTCCGATTCCGAGTCGCCGCAGCTTCAAATACAAGCCCCGCCGCGTCAGGCCGAGCGCTCGTGCCACAGCGGAGAGGTTGCCGCTGTGCCGATCGAGCGACGCTTGGATGACCTCGCGCTCCACGTGCTCGACGGCGGCGGCGAGGCTGGTCTCACCGGATCGCGGTCGGCGACCCCGGAGGCCGTCGGGCAGCTGGGTCGCGGTGATCTCCGGCGAGAGGTGCGCCACCTCTATCGGATCGTCGGACCCGGCGAGCGCGACCAGACGATGGATCTCGTTGCGGAGCTGGCGCACGTTGCCTGGCCACCAGTACTGGGCGAATACATCGAGGGCTTCCGAGCTGATCCGGACGCCGGGTTTTCCGAGCGTCTCACCCGCATCCCGAAGGAAGTACATCGTCAGGTGGGGGATCTCGTCGCGGCGCTCCCGGAGCGGCGGGACGTGGATCCGGATGACGCTCAAACGATAGTAGAGATCCTCGCGGAACCGTCCTTCGGCGACCCGCTGCTCCAAGTCGGCGTTGGTGGCCGCCAACACCCTCACGTCTACGCGCTGCGGGCTCGTGTCTCCGATGGGCATGATCTCCGACTGTTCGAGGAAGCGGAGAAGCTTGGGCTGGACGTCGAGCGGGAGATCTCCAATCTCGTCCAGGAACAAGGTGCCGCCTGACGCGGCGCGGATGAGGCCCTGTTGATCGGACACCGCGCCGGTGAACGCGCCTCGACGATGCCCGAAGAGCTGACTATCGGCGAGATCCCGGCCCGTGGTCGTGCAGTTGTACGGGAGGAGCGTCGCCGCGCTCCGATGGGACCCAGCGTGGATCGCGCGGGCGACGAGCTCCTTGCCCGTACCGCTTTCCCCGGTGATGAGCACCGTGAGGTCGTTACCCTGGAGGCGCTGAATTTGTTCGACCAGCGCCCGCATGGAGGCGCCGACGGCGAGAAAGCCTGGGAGCAGCGGCTCCAGCGAACGTGCGGGATCGGGCGCGGCGGCTTGTGTGGAGTGATCCCGGGCGGCGCACAGCGCGAAGCCCTGGCGCGCGACGCTCAACACCATGCGGAACCGCCGCGTGGCCGAGTACCCGATCGGCCGGCTCGAGGCGATGAGCGCGACCAGTGATCGGCCGTGGTGACGACCGAGCTGGTCGCTCAGGTACGCCCGCCGCGGCGGGTGTCCCGCAGCGACGGATTTGGCGAGGTCCAGGGCCGCGTCCTCGGTCGCGCCCACACATGCGACGACGCGGAGGTCGCCGGGCGCACGTTCCTCGGTGATCAGGGCCACCTCGGCGGCCGTCGTCTCGAGGAGCGCGGCGACCGTCTCGCGACCGAGCAGATCGGGCAACACCGCCGCATCGACAATCCGACGTACCAGCGCATCGTCGGCGTCCGCCGGCGCGATGAGGTTTTCCCCGGTCCCGATCTGCGTGAGCAGCTCACGGGCGCGGTCCGCGTCGGCGAGGTCACGCGCGGCCTCGAGCTGGGTGAACACGGCCCGGGCGCGCTCGACGTGCCGCTCGGCAATCGATCGCGCGCCGGTTCGAGCGACCAGCCGGCCGAGCGCGAGGTGACTGAGCGCGGCCTGATAGCGCTCGCCCAGCAGCTCCAGGAGCGTCGCGCTCTGCGAGAAGTCGTGGTAGGCGTCGACGGCCGACCCTTGCCCGGCATGCAGCTCCCCGCGCAATCGCAGGTACTCGCCCCAGGTGGCCGGCGCGAGCTGCGCATCGAGCTCCTCGGCCGCCCTGTCGAGGCGTTGCTGCGCTTCGTCGAGGCGGCGTTCCGCGATGAGGGCGTCGGCTGCGATGAGGGTTGCCTGGATGGCGTCGAGCGGTGGGGCGTTGTCCGCCACCATGTCGTCCACCAGCCTGATGGCTTCTACGTGCTGTCCTCGGCGCAGGGCTAGTTTCGCGTGCAGGACGCGCACCGACCACTCGTACCACCGGCTGGTCTGTCGGCCGTAGGCGCCATAGGCGTCGCCCGCACGGGTGAGGCACTCTTCCGCGGCGTCGTACTGGCCACGAACGATGTGAATTTGGGCGAGCGTGTCGAACACCGCGCCGGTCGTTTCGTGAAACTGCGTTGGTCCGCGCACCTCGAGCGCCCGGTGAAGCGCCTGCTCGGCCCGAGCCAGCTCTCCGAGTGGGACACAGACCTGGCCGAGCGTGGCCAGGGCGGCGGCAAGACCGTGCCCCGATCCATGCGACTCGTAGAGCGCGACGCTGCGTTCGGCCAACGCGAGCGCCTGATCGTGACGGTGCTCGAAGAGCATCACGTTGGCTTGATTGCCATACACGCGGGCCAGCACGTCGTCGGCGTGAGCGAGCGTTGCCAGGCGTTCGGCCTGACGCAACGCTGCCATGGCGTCCTCGAAGCGCCCCGTCCAGGCGAGCGAGATGCCGGAGAGGGAATGGACCAGCGCGAGGTGGCGCCGATCCCCGGCTGCGTTCAGCGCCGAGGCTGCCTTGGTGATGTGCTCGCGCGCGAGCGCCGTGTCACCGACGTGGCGATAGCACTGACCGAGCTCCTGATGGGCGAGACCAATCAGACGGGAGTCGTGCGCGGCCTCCGCTTGTTTGAGGGCGCGCTCGTGCATGGCGATCGCACGCGACTGATCCCCGCGTGCGGACGCCAGTCGTCCGTGAAGCCGCCAGAGCGTGGATAACCGGCTGGCCGAGACCGTCTCGCGGAACGTGTCTGGCGTTCGGCCGAGCGCCGCGGCAGCTTGTTCGAGGTCGTCCTGGAGCAGCCACGCCTCGGCCAGGGCCGATCGGAGCGCCAGTTCCTCCTCCCGGTTGGGGATGGACGTGCGCAGCGAGGGCGCGAGCAGCTGGATCGCGTCGGCTCCACGGCCGCGCTCGAGCGCAGCCGCCGCGCGGGTGAGCAGGGCTTGCACCGACGACGAGGGCACCGCGGAGCTGAGTATAGCTCAGCGGTAGGCCACCTCTGAGGAACTGTGGGACGGCGAATAGCCTGCGCACACTCCCTCGTTACCGATGCGGAAGCGAGGCGGTCGCAACGACGCGGAGCGTGATGTACGGCCGCGCAGGCGGTCGTGATCAGCGTGGACAGATCCCTAGGTCCGGTGCGCGAGGAGTGCCGCCGCGACGCGCGCGACGAGGTGGGCGTCAGGGCGGGGGAGATGCACGTGCAGCGCGCGCCGCCCCGCCTGATCGAGCGAGGCGAAATCGCCGAGTGCCTGCGCCAGCTCCAAGGTACCAAACGAGTAGCGCTCACCAGGGATCGGCACGTCGACGACTGGATCAGCGGAGATCAAGACGAAGACTCCATTGTCAGCGCCCCCTTTGTGCAGTTGCCCTGTCGAGTGCAGGTACCGGGGGCCGTAACCGACCATCGTTGCCACACGCGCGCGATCGCGGACCATGAGGCGCAGTGCGCGCAGCTCCCGCGCAAGGTCGTCCGCAGGCCCGAGGTACGCGAGCAGCGCGAAGTAGTCGCTCGGCGTCAACAGGCGCAGGATCGACGCGGGATTCCCCGACGCATCCGCGTTCCGAGCGGCTCGACTGGCCGTGAAGGCGATCCCCTCGGGCGTCGTCTGGTCGGGCGTCCGCCGTGGAAGTTGACCCGAGGCGTTGAACGTCTGAAGCAGGGCGCCGGTTGCTTCCTTCGCCTGGGCCACGTTGGGCTCGTCGAACGGGTTGATCCCGATGAGTGCGGCCGCAATCGCCGTGGCTGCCTCCCACCGCACGAACTCAGCCCCGAGCGCCGCCTTCGAGGGGATCGCGATGTCGATCAGCGGGTGTCCCGCGTCGATGAGCTCCTTGGTCAGCGACGTGTTCAGGCCTCGATCGTCTGCCTGGCAAAGGCGCACGAACAGGCGGTCTCGACCGTACGCGGAAGCAGCGGCCGTTGTCTCCCCGGCGATCGGCACGATGCCCCGACAGCGCTTGCCCGTGCTCTCGGCGACCAGCTGCTCGACCCAGAGCCCGAACGGCTCGAAGGCCGGCGGCAGCAGAAGCGTCATCTTGTCGCGACCGAACCGCGCGCCGACCGCCATCGCGGCACCCAGGGCCACCGCGCCGTCGTTCGGCGACCTATCGGCGGCCAGGCCGGCGAGCGCCGCGAGCCCCCAGCCGACGAGCGCGGCGATGTCCAGTCCCATGAGCGCGGCCGGGACCAGGCCGAAGTAGGACAAGGCCGAGTAGCGTCCGCCGATATCGGACGGGTTGATGAAGAGATCGCGATACCCATCGTGGCGCGCGCGAGCGGCAAGCTCCGTGCCTTCGTCGGTGATAGCCACGAAGTGGCTCGCGGGGCGTTCGATCCCGGCTTGGACGAGACGATGATGGAACGCGGCCGCCAGCGAGACCGGCTCGATGGTCGTGCCAGATTTGCTGGCGACGAGCACGAGGGTCTGCCGTAGTGGCGTTTCGACGGCGAGGAGCGCAGCAGGGTCGGTCGAATCGAGGACGTGGAGCTGCAACCAGCCCGGTGTCGGGCCGAGCACCGCCCGCAGCACTTCGGGCGCGAGGCTCGAGCCGCCCATGCCGAGCAAGACCGCATGGGTGAAGCCGTCCTGTCGCGCGCTCCCGGCGAAGCGATGGAGGCGCTCCAAGTTCTCGGCCATCAAGGCGGGCGCGTCGAGCCAGCCGAGGCGATGGGCGATGCGTTCCTGCTCTTTCTGGTCTGACGACCACAACGTGACGTCGCGCTGCCAAAGGCGGCGAGCGGCCGCGGCTGCAGGACCCAGCAGCTGCGCAACCGCGTGGAGCGGGCCAGCGGATACCTGAACGCCGGACGACAACTGCGCCGCTCGTGCCGCGACATCGAACGAGGACCAGCGGGTGATGAAGTCGGACGCCGAAAGCATGACGGTAGAATACTGTAGACGCGTCTTTACGTGACGAACGAGGCGTGCTGGGTGAGCCACACGTGGTGAGTTGGGTGACGAGCGACGCATGCAGGTGAGTAGTCAGGAATTGAGAAGTCGGAAATGATGACCAGACGGGTCGTGGGGGCCATGGTCCTCTGGTGGATCGCGCTGGGGGTGGTGGCCTGCGGAACCGGCGAGCCACGCGACGGGAGGAGCGAGAGCGCCCTCCGTGCGCCCGTCGATGCTCCGCCCGCCTCGCCTGCCCCGAACGGCACGGACGCTCGCCCCTTGCTGGTCGTGCTCGGCGACAGCTTGACGGCCGGGCTCGGCCTAGCCCCGGAGGAGGCCTATCCGGCCTTGCTCCAGAAGCGACTTGACCAGGCGGCGATCGGTCTGCGCGTTGTCAACGCGGGAGTCTCGGGCGATACGTCGGCCGGTGGCCTCAGCCGACTCGACTTGGCGCTCGCCGGCGATGTGCGGGTGCTCATCGTCGCGCTCGGTGCCAACGATGGTCTTCGGGCCGTGCCCGTGGAGGAGCTCGAGCGCAACCTGTCCACCATCCTCGCGCGCGCCCGGGAGCGGAAGATCGCGACGCTGCTGGCGGGCATGGAGGCGCCACCCAACCTGGGCCGTGATTACTCGGACGCGTTTCGCGAGGTTTATCCGATGCTCGCCGCGCGGTACCGCGTCGCGCGCATGCCTTTCCTGCTCGATGGGGTGGCCGGCGTCTCCGCGCTCAACCAGCCCGACGGCATTCACCCGACAGCCGAGGGGGCGCGCATCATCGCCAATCGGCTGTGGCCACTCGTCGAGCCACTCGCTCGCTCGGCTGTGCGCGGATGATTCAGCTCATTGGCGTCTCGAAGACGGTGATGAGCGGCGAGCAACCGCTCACGATTCTGCATCCGCTTTCGGCGGCGATCGAGAGCGGGCAGTTCGTGGCGATTGTCGGCCCCTCGGGGAGCGGGAAGTCGACCTTGCTCGGGCTCATCGCTGGTCTGGACGCGCCGACCGCAGGGTCGGTGCTCATCGACGGTACCGACATCACCCGTCTCGATGAAGACGCGCTGGCCAAGCTGCGTGGTGAGAAAATCGGCTTCGTCTTCCAGTTCTTCCATCTCATTCCGTCGCTGACCGCACTCGAGAACATCGCGGTGCCGATGGAGATCGCTGGGCTGCCCGACGCGTCGACCCGCGCCAAGGCGTTGCTCGCCGACGTCGGACTGACGGGACGCGGGCACCACTATCCCACGCAGCTCTCCGGCGGCGAGCAGCAGCGTGTCGCCATCGCGCGAGCGCTGGCCAACAACCCGGCGATTCTGCTGGCGGACGAGCCGACGGGCAATCTCGACAGCGTGAACGGCCGCCACGTCATGGAGCTGCTTGCGGCCGTCCATCGCGAGCGACGGACAACGCTGGTGCTCGTGACCCACGACCGGGAGCTGGCCATGCTGGCCGACGCGCGCCTCGAGCTGCGCGATGGACAAGTGGTCGAACGGATGGGGCTCGCGGGGGTGCCGGCATGAGGTTCGTGCTGGGCATGGCCGTCCGCGAGACGCGTGCCTCCTGGCGCCGCTTGCTCTTCTTCTTCATCTGCATCGCCGTGGGCGTCGCGTCGATCGTGGCGCTCCGGTCGGTCATCCAGAGCGTCCGCGACGTGTTCGGCCGCGAAGCCCGCTCGCTCGTCGCCGCCGACGTGCTCATCTCGACGACGCGGGAATGGACACCCGAGGCGCGCGCGCTCATCGATCGTCGATTGGGGGAGGTCGGGGTCGAAGGCCGCACCGAGACGGTCGAGCTGGCAACCATGGTGCGGCCAGCCGACCGCTCGCGCACGGCGGCCCGGATGGCGGAGCTGCGTGCCATCGGTCCCGAGTTCCCGCTCTACGGCGAGCTGACGCTCGAGCGAGGACAGCCGTACGCGCACGCGCTCCTGAAGGACCGCGGTGTCCTGGTCAGACCCGAGCTGCTCACGGCGATCGGCGTTGCGGTCGGCGAGCAGGTGGCCATCGGCGACGCGCACTTCACCGTGCGCGGCGTCATCGCCAACGAGCCCGGCCGCCGTGTGAGCGGCTTCAGCCTCGGCCCGCGCGTCCTCATCGACATGGCCGATCTCCCCTCGACGGGCCTCGTGGCGTTCGGCAGCCGGGCGCGTCGCGTCGTGCTCGTGCGAGTGCCGGAGCCGAAGGTGCCCTCGCTCGTGATGACTCTGCGCGACGACTTCAAGGACCAGTTCGTCACGGCGCGATCGTTTCGATCGTCCGACGATGAGATCGGCCGAGACTTCGATCGGGCGGAGAACTACCTCAGCCTGGTCGGCCTGGTCATCGTCGTCCTGGGCGGCATCGCCGTCTCGAGCGTCACGCGTGTCTTCCTGCTGCAGAAGATTCGCAGCATCGCCGTCTTGAAGTGCCTCGGCGCAGGCAGCGGGCAGATCATCGCGGCGTACCTCGTTCAGGTTCTCGCCTTGGGACTCGCGGGGAGCCTGGTCGGCGTGGTGCTCGCCAGGGCGGCCATCGCGGCTTTGCCCTGGGCCCTCGAGCGCACCGCATCACCGGACGACGCGAGCCTGCTCGCCAACGTGCGCTACGGCGTATCGTGGAGCGCCGCCGCGCAGGGACTCGGCGTCGGCGTGCTGGTCTCGCTGCTGTTCTCCATCGTCCCGTTGCTCCAGGTGCGCCTGGTGAAGCCCTCATTGCTGCTGCGCGACGAGAAGCCGGAGACGTCGTTCGACGTGGTCCGATGGGTGGCGGCCGTGCTCGTCGGCGCAGGACTCGTGGCTCTCGCGGCGTGGCAGGCGGGATCGTGGCAGGTGGGTCTCTCGGTGTGCGCGGGCTTCTGCGCGCTGGCCGCCGCGCTGGTGCTGGTCGGCCGAGTGCTCGTGCAGGCGGTGGCCCCGCTCGCACGGTCGCGGTCCTTTCCATTGCGCCACGGCGTGCTGCGCCTCATCCGGCCGGGCAACCAGACCCGCGTGATCCTCTTGGCAGTCGGCTTGGGCGCCTTCTTCATCGTCGGCGTTCGGTCGCTCCAGACCGGGCTGCTTCGCGAGCTGGCGCTGCAGTCGGCAGACGATGCGCCTGACATGTTCTTGATGGACATCCAGGCGTCCCAAATGGAAGGGGTGCGGCAATTTCTCGCCGAGCCTGCCTCCGGAGCCGGGCAGTGGCGTCTGTTACCGGTCCTGCGTGCCCGCGTGACGGGGGTGCAGGGACGGCAGACCGAGCTCGAGAGCTTCGAGGACGTGCGGGCGCGTGGATCGCTCGCCCGCGAGTACACCGTTACCTACCGCGACCGGCTCGAGGCCAATGAAACGCTCGTGGACGGTGTGTTCTGGAGTGGACCGTCGGCAGACCCCGAGGTGTCGATCGAACGGGGCCTCCACGAGCGGTTCCGAATCGGCATCGGGGACACGGTGCGGTTCGACATTCTCGGTCAGGTGGTGACGGCACGCGTCAGTAGCATCCGCGAGGTCGACTGGCGGGACTCGCGCAGCGGTGGATTCATGTTCGTGTTCCGGCCGGGCGTGCTCGACCGTCTTCCGCACGGGTACATCGCCCCGGTCAAGGGGCCGGCCGCGCCCGACGCCCGCGCCCGATTTCAGAACGATCTGGTGGCGCGGTGGGGCAATGTGAGCGTGATTGACTTCCGAGAGATCCTGGTGACGGTTCGCGACATCATGACGCGCGTCACACTCGCAATCAGCGTGGTGGGGGGGCTGGTGCTCCTGAGCGGCGGCCTGATCCTCGTGGGGGCCGTCGCGATGACCAAGTTCCAGCGCGTCTACGAGGCCGCTGTCTTCAAGACCCTCGGAGCCAGCACCAGCGCAATCATGCGGATGCTGCTCTTCGAGTACGGCGTTCTCGGCGCGCTGGCGGGCGCCGTGGGTTCGGTTGGTGCCATTGGCCTCACCTGGGCGGTAAGCCGATACGCGCTCGAGATTCCATGGCGGGTAGCCGTCGGCGAGCACGTCGGCGGCGTCCTCTGGACGACGGCGCTCGTCGCCCTCGTCGGGGTTGTGTCGAGTTGGGACGTCCTGCGCCACAAGCCGCTCCAGACGCTCCGTTCGGAGTAACTGGCCCCCCAGACGCGAAACCGAGACAGAGCCGGCTGCGGCTCGGACCGGTCTGACGTCTTGTCGGTTGGCGCGGACTGCCTCCGCGGGCAACCATGCGCCACGCCGAGTGACAAGCGTGCTCCGTCGAAATGCTATGATGCGGTGTTGGTTTTCGGGGAGTGACGAGCGCGATGGACGAGCAACATTACAGAGACAAGCTACTCAAGAAGCGCATCGAGATCGTCGAAGCGGGTGGGATGAAGCCGCTTCAGGCCTCCATGGAGAACAATACCCGCCAGGGTGATATGGCGGACCAGGCGAGCGGGAACAACGAGGTCCACATTCAGCTCAAGCTGAAACAGACCGATGCCAAGATCTTGCAGGCCATCGAGGAAGCGCTGCAGCGCATCGACAAGGGCACCTATGGGGTCTGCCGCGACTGTGGAGAGCCGATCGCGGAGGCGCGGCTGAACGCCATCCCGTGGACTCGCGTCTGCATCACCTGCAAGGAAAAGCAGGGCTCGTGACCGGTACGCGAGAGCTGCTCCTCGAGTTCACGCGCGACAAGCTGGAGGCCTACGTGCAGCATGTGGCCGGCGCACGGGTCGTCAGCGAGTACGACGCCAATAATACCTACCAGTACATCGTCAATCGCGAGGAGACTCAGCTCGGCTGGCTGCAGGCGGCCCTCGAGGAGCTGGGCGAAACCATGCCTGCCGAGCCGCCGCTGCCGACGAGGAACGAGGGAGCCGCGTCGAAGGTGTTCGGGGCCGACGCGGCGGCTGCCGATGCGTTCGTCGGCAAGTGGCGTTCGAGGCTCGAGCAGCTGGGTGACGCCCGCCGGCGTCGCATGATCCAGGTCATTCTCGGCGAGACCCTCGAGCACCAGCGGTTCTTCGCGCAGGCGCTCGCGGGCCAAATCGATCTCCTCGGCGTGAGGCGCGCCGTCGGCTCACGCACCGGCCGCGTCCTGCCCACGCGGTGGATCGAGTAGTCGCTGCTGTCGCAATCGGCTCCAATCTCGGCGATCGTGCCTCTCACGTGGCCTTCGCGGTCGAGAGGCTTCGCCAGTGGCTCGACGACTGCCGGGTCTCGTCGGTCATCGAGACGGCACCGGTCGGCCTGATCGGACCGCAGGACATGTTTCTCAATGCCGCGGCCGTGGGGACAACCGCCCTCGACCCCAGCGCGCTCCTGGCGGCACTTCTCGACGTCGAGCGCCAGCGTGGCCGAGTACGGCCATCGGACACCGCGTCGAAAAGCGCGCGGACGCTCGACCTCGACCTCGTGCTCTTCGGCGACCGGATTATCGACGTGCCAGGCCTGCAGGTACCGCATCCTCGATTCCGAGATCGGCTCTTCGTCCTCGAGCCGCTTGTCGAGATTGCCCCTGATCTCGTCGATCCCGTGAGCCACCGCACCGTCCTGAGTTTGTATCGCGCGGCGCGCGCCCGGCTATAGCGGGTTCTCGGGTAGCGCGCGCAGCTCCTCCACGGCCACGCGGCGGTGCCGCACCGGATGGTCCGACACGATCTGACCATCGCGACACGTGACGATACGGCCGGCGTATTCGGCGATGTCGCGCTCATGTGTGATCAGCAATATGGTGATTCCGCGCTCGCGGTTGAGGCGCTGGAACACCGCCATGATCTCGACGCTGGTGCGCGTATCGAGATTGCCCGTTGGTTCGTCGGCGAGCAGGATGGTCGGGTTCGTGATGAGCGCACGGGCGATGGCGACGCGTTGCTGCTGGCCGCCGGAAAGCTGGTTGGGCTTGTGGTCCATCCGGTCGGCGAGCCCGACGAGGGTGAGCGCCTCGCGGGCGCGCGCTCGCCGATCGGCTGCGCGCGGCCCGCTTCCGCTATAGAGCAGCGGCAGCTCGACGTTGTCGAGCGCCGTCGTGCGGGCGAGCAGGTTGAACCCCTGGAAGACGAAGCCGATCTTCTGGTTCCGCACCTCGGCGAGCGCATCCTTCGACAGGCGCGACACGTCCTGGCCATCGAGCAGATACCGGCCGCTGGTCGGCCGATCCAGGCAGCCGAGGATGTGCATCAGGGTCGATTTGCCGGAGCCCGAGGGGCCGGTGACGGCGATGAACTCGCCGCGCTGGACGTCCAGTGAGATCCCCCTGAGCGCGCGGACCTTAACCTCTCCAACCGTGAACGTCTTGACGAGCCCGTCGACGGAGATGACCGGGGCACTCGCGGCGATCGGTTCAGCAGCTAGGCCCGTCACTCGAAGCGCAGGGCCTCAATCGGGTCGAGGCGGGCCGCCTTCTGCGCGGGATAGAAGCCGAAGAAGATCCCGGTTGCCGCGGCGAAGCCAAAGGCCATGGCGACCGCGTCGGGAGGGACCTTGGCTGGCCAGGACATCCACCGGGACATCGCCTCGGCGAGCCCGAACCCGACCGCAATGCCCATGCCGCCGCCGATGAGGCTGAGGGTGACCGCCTCGACCAGGAACTGAAGGAGCACGTCGCGACTCTTGGCCCCGATGGCCATGCGCAGCCCGATCTCGCGTGTGCGTTCGGTGACCGACACCAGCATGATGTTCATGATGCCGATGCCGCCGACGATGAGCGACACGCCCGCGATGCCGGCCAGCAGCGTCGTCATCGTGCCCATGGCCTGCGTCCGCATGTCGGCCATCTCCTCCAGCGTCCGGATCATGAAGTCGTCTTCCTGGCCGGGCACGATCTTGTGGCGGGTTCGGAGCAGGATGGCGATGGCATCCGCGGTCCGCTTGGTTTCAGAGGCGGCGCCGGCCGAGACGGTGATGCTATGGACGTGGGTGATCCCGAGCAGCTTCTTCTGCACGGTCGTGTACGGTACGAGGATCTGATCGTCCATGTCCTCGCCCATGCCCTGACCCTTGCTCGCCATCACGCCGACGACCTTGAAGGGTTGGTTGCGGATGCGGATGACCTGTCCGACCGAATCGGCGTCCGGGCCGAAGAGCTGTTGGTTGACGGTGACGCCGAGCACGGCCACCTTGGCGGCGCTCGCGACATCCTGAGTGCCGAAGAAGCTGCCGGTACGCGTGGCCCAGGACCGGATGAGGGGCAGGTCCACGTCGGTCCCTTGCACGCGCGTGTACCAGTTCTGATTTCCACTGACGACCTGCGCGCGTAGGAGCGTCCCGGCGGCGACGAACTGAACGCCAGGGATCTCGGCTCGAATCGCATCCGCATCGTCTGCGGTCAGCGAGCTCGAGGCCCCAGAACCGAGGCGCACCCCGCCCATCGTGAAGTTGCCGGCGTTCACCGTGATCATGTTGGTGCCGGCGCCTTTGATCTGATCCTCCACGAGCGACTGTGCGCCGTGTCCCATGGCGACGAGCGTGATCACGGCCGCGACGCCGATGATCATGCCGAGCGTGGTCAGCCCGGTGCGCAGCTTGTTGCGTCCCAGGGCCTTGAATGCGATGCGGAAGGTCATGACTGGCGACAGGGGTCGTCAACGTGGGGCTGAGCCCCACACTCCGGGTCGATCGCTCACGGGGCCCCGGCGCCCCGTGCGGTTCTCTCGCGGACGCGTCGTGCACGCCGCCGCCATGCGTAACGAGTACAACGTTCTCCAGGGGGGCCGCATAACGGTCTAACGTCCTCCCCCGCGGCCGCCGCCAAACCCGCCGAATCCTCCGGGCCCTCCTGGATACCGTCCAGGCTGGCCCATGAAGGGCGGAAGCGCGCCCGTCGGCGCCGGACGGACCTCGCGATCGGTCGTCACGTTGGTCACCAGCTCAGTGCCTTCGGTGATCTCGCCTTCGAGAAGCTCGGTGGCTTGCCCATCGGAGATACCGAGGCGCACCCGCACAGGTTTGAGCTGTTTATCGACGAAGAGCCACACACGTCCCGCGGTCTCGACGGCTGGCAGCGGGCCAAACAAGGCGTCGATAGTCGTGGCCCCGGGATGCCGTCGGCTGAGCGCGAGGTCGGCGCCCTCACGGGAGGGGCTTGGCGGGACCGCATGAGGCCGGGCACCCTGCGTCTGAGGGTCGCTCCCGGGCGCGTCTGCTTGGGGCAGCGGATCGACGCCGCGGGCGCGCATCCGCTCGAGGATCCGCTCGCGCTCTTCCGGCGGTAACCCTTGGAGTCGCTCCCGGAGGCGTTCGCGTCTTGCGTCGCGGTTCCGACTCTCCTCAGAGCTTTCGGTGCCGCTCCTACCGCCGGGCTGCGTCCTCGGGGACCCCGCACCCCGACCGCTTGGCGCGCTGTGGCCGGCTGGCGGCGCAGCCGGGGAGGTGGCCTCGCTTGATGTGAAGCCCTCACCGTTCATCGCCCCTCGGCCACCGGCGGGCGGCGGGGTCTGCTGAAGCGCCGCGTAGATGTCGCTCGTGGGACGAAACCGGAGGGCCGTGTTGGGCACCCGAAGCACGTTGGCGCGGCGCGCGATCTCGACGTTGACGTTCGCCGTCATGCCGGGCTTCAGCTTGAGGTCCGGATTCGGCACGTCGATCACTGTGGCGTAGGTCACTACGTTCTGCTGGACGATCGGTTGGAGCCGCACCTGCACGACGCGGCCTTCGAATTCCTCGGTGGGGAAGGCGTCGACGCGGAACGTGACCCGCTGACTGGGGCGGATGCGACCCACGTCGGACTCGTCGAGATTGGCGATGACCTGCATCTTGGTGAGATCGGCGGCGAGGACGAACAGCGTCGGAGCCTGCATGCTCGCCGCGACCGTCTGGCCTACGTCAACGTTGCGCGAGATGACCAACCCGTCGATCGGCGCCTCGATGACCGTGTGCCGCAGGTTCACGACGTTCTGATTGAGCGCCGCCTGGGCTTGTACGACCTGCGCTTCCGACGACCGCAGCTGCGCTTCGGTCGACCTGACGGCGACCTCGGCGGTCTCGAGTTCGCTGCGAGGGATCAGCTGGCGGTCAGATAGCTCACGTGCACGGGTCAGCTTGGTCCGGGTGTCCTCGAGGGCCACGCGGAGCCGCTCGACTTCGGCCTGTGCGCGGATGAGATTGGCGCGTGCTTGCTCGATCTGCGTCTCGAAGAGCGACGGATCGAGGCGAGCGAGCACCTGGCCCTTCCGCACGAGGGAGTTGAAGTCGGCGTGCAGCTCCTGGATGGTTCCGGAGACCTGGGTTCCGACCTGAACCGTGGTCACGGCCTGCAACGTGCCCGTCGCGCCAACCCGGTCGACGATTTCGCCCCGGGCGACCGGTGCGGTCGTGACTGTGGGCTCGGGCGGCGCACCGCGGTAGGTCCGATAGGCGTACACGCTCCCGCCGATGACGGCCAATACCAGCAAGACCCAGAGGACTCTTTTCATCACTGACTGGCTGTTACGCCCCGGAGGTCGTCTCCCGTCGCCGCCGTCTTCCAGAACCCTTCCTCGAAGAGCGTGTAGACCGTCGGCACGAGCACGAGAGTGATGAGGAGCGAGGTGGTGAGACCGCCGATGACGACGCGCGCCAGCGGCACCTGGAGCTCACTACCTTCCCCGATTCCGAGCGACATGGGCACCAAGCCGAGCGCGGTGGCGATGGACGTCATCAGGATCGGGCGCAGCCGCGTGCGTCCGGCCAGCTCGACGGCTTCCCGGACGCCCAGACCATCCCGTCGCCTCAGGACGTTGGTGTAATCGACGAGGAGGATGCCGTTGCTGACCACGATCCCCGCCAGCATGATGATGCCGATGTAGGCCTGCATGTTGAATGGGGTGTCGGTCAGGTACAGCGACAGCACGACGCCAATCCCGGCGGTGGGTACCGAGAACATGATGATGAAAGGGTCGCGCAGCGACTCGTACTGTGACGCCATGACCGCGTACACCAGGACCAGAGCGAGGATGAGCACGAGCCGCAGCTGTTTGAACGCCGTTTCCTGCTGTTCCACCTCGGCGCCAAACCCGATGCTGAACTGCTGCGGCATCGAGGCGTACAGTTCTGGCAGGCGCGTCTGGATGGCGGCCACCGTCGCGCCGAGCGCTTGCTCGGGCTCGGCGCCGACGTAGGCGATGCGCTGCTGATTCTTGCGCTCGATCTGCGTGGGTCCGACGGCGTCTTCGAGCCGCATGAGGTTCTTGACCGGAAGCACCTGGCCCGACGCCGTGCTGACGAGCACGTCCTCGACATCCGGAGCGCCCTGCCGCTGGCCCTCCTCGAGGCGGACGACGATCGGGTATTCATCGCCGGCCTCGCGGAACATGGCCGCCTGCGTCCCGGCCACGTTGGTCCGAATTGTGTCGGCCACGGCGGCGGCGGTCAGTCCGAAGAGGGCCGCTTTCGATCGATCCACGCGTACGGCGAGCTCCGGGCGTCCTTCGTCGCGACCGAGCTGCGCGTCCGCCACGCCGTCGACCGTGTCCAGAAGATCCTTGGTGGCGTGGGCCAGGCGTCGGGATTCCTCGAGGTCCTCGCCGCGGATCTCGAGCGACAAGCGCCCGCCCCCCCCGCCGAATCCGCCGCTCGCGCCCGAGAGCATCCGGTTCAGCTGATTGTTGCCGCCTGACGCGAAGGCGCGGATGACGGCGCCAGGCACGGCACCAGCCAGCTGTCGTCGCAGATCGAATGCGATCTGCTGGCTCGATCGCCGCCGCTCGTCCTTCGGAGTCAACATGAGCTGCAGGCCGCCGCGATGCGTGTTCCCGCCGCTGCCGCCGCCGAAGCCGCCGCCACCGAACCCGAAGCCGCCGCCACCGGCGTTCACGATGATGTCGGTCGCCTCGGGCACGAGCTCGGTGAGCAGCTGTTCGATCCGAAGCAGGACCGGCTCGGTGACCTCGATCCGCGTGCCGAGCGGCAGTTCGACGTTGACCTGAACCTGGCCTTCGTCGGCTTGCGACGACAGCTCGGAGGGAATTCTCGGAAAGATGACCGCCGCCACGATCACCGACGCCGCGGCGAGGCCGATCACGACGAGCCGATGTCCGAGGGCCTTGTGGACCACCCGTCGATAGGCGTTGTCCATGCCGTCCAGGACGCGCTCGCTGAACGTGTAGAGCACCCCGTAGAGCCCGCGCCGCTGGTCGGCTGACGGCGGCAGGACCAGCAGCTTGGAGCACAGGACCGGTACCAGCGTCACCGCCACGAAGAGCGACATCAGGAGCGAGAAGACGACGACCACGGACAGCTGCCGGAAGAGAACGCTCGACACACCTTCGAGGAAGAGCAACGGCACGAAGACGGCGATGTGCGTCAGGATGGACGCGAGGATGGCGGACCAGACTTCTTCGCTGCCGTCGATCGACGCCGTCAGTCGATCTTTGCCGTGCTCCTCCATGTGGCGGAACGAGTTCTCGAGAACGACGATGGCGGCATCGACGACCATGCCGACGCCGAGCGCCAGACCGCCGAAGGTCATCGTGTTCAACGTCAGCCCGGAGAAGTAGAGAAGCGCGAAGGTGCCGACGACTGAAATGGGAATCGACGTGCACACGATGAGCGTGGACCGGAAGTTCCGCAGGAAGAGGAAGATGATGAGGATGACGAGCCCCGACCCGAGCAGCACGTGCTCCTGGACGGCGCCGATGGCCCGCTCGATGAACCTGGCGCTGTCGTCGAGCAGCGTGATGCGAATCCCGGGAACCTCCCGATTGATGCGCTCGACCTCACGCCGCACGCCGGTCGCGATCTGAACGGTGTTGGTGCCGGACTGCTTGGTCACCTGCATGCGGACGCCCGGCTGGCCGTTGATCCGCAGGAGCGTCCTGTAGTCCTCGGTCGAGTCCGACACGGTGGCGATGTCGCGCATGTAAACGGGGACGCCGCCTTTCGTGAGGACCACGAGGTCGCGGATCTGATTCAGGTTCTCGAACTGCCCCTGGCTTCGCAGGAGCAAGGCGCGGTCACCCCGGTACACCTCACCCAGCGGGATGTTCTGGTTCTCCGTCTTGAGAACGTTGACGACGCGATCGACGGACAAGTCGAGGGCGTTGATCTTCTCACGCGACAGATCGACGTGGATCTGGCGCCGCAACCCGCCATTGACGGTGACGGCGGCGACGCCTGAGACGCGCTCGAGCCGCGGCGAGAGCACGTTCTCGGCGAGTTCTCGGAGCTCGACGCGACTGAGCTTGCCGTCCGTGCTCTCGACCCCAAGCCCCATGATCGGCATCTGCGTCGGGTCGAACTTCTGGACGATGGGCGGGTCGGCGTCCTCCGGCAGGCGGCCCCTGACGCGGTCGATGCGCATCCGGACCTCGTTCATCGCTTCGTTCAGATCGTGGCCCCACGTGAAGTTGAGCCTGATGACGCTCATGCCCTCCATCGAGGTCGAGTTGATCTGCTCGAGCCCGGAGACGGCGCTGAGCTGTTGCTCGAGGGGGCGCGTGATGAGCTCCTCGATTTCCAGAGGCCCCACACCCGAGTAGGCCACACGCACGTTGACCGTGGGCTGCGAGATGTCCGGCAGCAGGTCGACCGGCAAACGACTGAGCGAGATGCCGCCGAGGAGGATGACGATGGCGCTCATCATCGACATCATCACGGGGCGCTCGATGGCCAAGCGCGGAATGCTCATAGAACGTCAGGTCTCCAGATCCCGAACGGACGCTAGGGTCGACCTGGCGGCGGGACGATCGAGCCCCCACGGCCACCCGGCGCGGTCGTGCCCGGTGTGCCCGGCGATCCTTGGACTTCACCCTCAACGCCCCGGCCGCCGGCGCGCTCGCCTCCGCGTCCACCGCGGCCCTCCGCCGCTTTCTCGCCCTTGAGGAGGACCGGGTCGCCTTCGCGCAGGGCCGCCGCGCCGGTCGTCACGACCTCATCTCCCTCCGACAAACCGGAGGCGACCTCGGCACGTTCTTGATCGATGAGGCCGAAGGTCACGGGATGGAACTTCGCCGTGAGCTCCGGCGTGCGCATGAAGACGCCCCGGGTGCCGCTCAGATCCACCATCGCCGAGGTCGGAACGACGAGTGCGTGGTCACGACGCTCGACGGTGAATTCCACGCGCGCATACATACCGGGCTTCAGCCGGAAGCGCGGGTTGTCGATCTCGATCTCGATCGGCGCGGTTCGCGTGGCGGGGTCGAGAATCGGCGCGAGATGCGCGATCCGGCCAGCGAAGGCCTCGTTCGGGAACGCATCGACCGCCACGTCGGCGGCCATGCCGGTCCGGACCTTGCGGAGATCGCGCTCCACGATGTTGGCCACCAGCCGGACGACGCCGATATCGACCACCGAGAGGAACGCCGTGTTCGGCGTGACCCAGGCGCCGGGATCCAGCACCCGCTTGCCGACGAAACCGCTCACCGGCGACACGATCACCGTGTTCGCGAGGTTGATCTTCAGCTCGTCGAGTCGTGCCGCGTTCTGCGCATGCTGGGCCTTGGCCAGATCGAGTTGCGCCATCGCCGCGAGATAGCGAGCATCGGTGTCGTCGAAGGTCTGTTTGGGGATGAGCTGACGCTCGTACAGGTTGCGTGACCGTTCGAGGTTGGTTTGCGCCAGCCGCAGGTCGGCCTCTCGCTGCCGAATGGTCGCCGCCGCGACTTCGTGGGAAGCTTCAGCCTGTCGGATCTGCTCGATGAGATCGCTATCCTCGATCTTGGCGAGCTTCTGTCCTTTTGCCACCTGATCGCCGAGGCGCACAAAGACGGCTTCCAACCGTCCCGCCACCTTCGGTCCAGCCTCGACGGTCACCGCGCCGACCAGATTCCCGACCACGATCAGGCGCTCGGCCATGTTCGCCCGCGTGACGGGGGCCATCTCGACGGTCATCGGAATACGTCCGGCCCGCCCGCCGAAGCCACCCGTGCCGCTTCCTGCGCCTCCGCGTCCGGTGCCACGTTCGCTCCCGGCGCCGCCGAACCAGCGGCCCACGCGGTCGAGTAGCCCCGTGGCCTCGCCCGTGGGCGTCCCGTCCGCCCGCAGCATGTAGGTCACCCCACCGGCGCTCAGCGCGACGATGGCGACCGTCAAGAGCATCGAACGTCTCATAGCGTCCGTCTCATCCCGCTCCTCCGGGTCGCGTCCTGATGGGGGGCTCCGCCCCACACCGCGGCTCGGTCGCTCGCGGGGGGCCTCGGCCCCGTGCCGCTCACTCGCGGGCGCGCCGTACGCCCCAACGTCATGCGCAACGAGTACAAGGCTCCCCGATCGGTCCGCATCACGGTCTAACGACCAAGGACGGTGATGTTGGCCGACTGCAACGTGGTCTGCTGCAAGCGTTCGAGCTCGACGAGCGAGCGCCGATAGGCCAGCACGGCCTGCAGCTCGTTGTTCTGGGCCGTGGCCAGATCGCGCTGGGACTGCACGACGAAGTAGTTGGTCGACATGCCGACTTCGAACTTGCTCTGTTCCGCCTCGAGCTGCCGCTGCGCGAACTGCCGCGCGGCCTGCGCGGCCTCGACGCGCTCGATGTTGTTCTGCACCTGGGTCGCGGCGTTGGTGACATCAGTGGCGATCTGCAGCTCGATCTGTCGAAGCTGGGCCTCGGTCTGACTGACCTGGATGCGCGCGCGCGCGAGCGCGGCGTCTTGCGCGCTCCCGCCAAGCGGATAGGACACATTGAGGCTCACGTTCCACGTCGGGTAGTTATGGCCGAAGAGGCTCCCGAGTGCGTCGCCGTAGCCGCCGGGAATGGTGGCGTTACAAACGCGGTTGATGCCGGAGCCGGTGCAGTTGGTGAACTGCGTCCCGCCCTGACCGATGAGCCCGTACCGGGCGACCAGATCCGCCTGCGGCATCGTCTGGTTGCGCAGGAACTTCAGCGTGACGTCGTTGACCTCGAGGCTCTTGCGCGCCTCGGTCAGATCGGTTCGCACGTCGAGGGCGCGGCGGACCGCCGCCTGCACGTCGACCGGCTCGGGCGCGAACTCGGGCCGCTCAGTGGGTTCGATGGTGACCAGCCAGTTTGGATCCTGCGTGCCCGACACGATCAGGCGTTTCAGGGTCAGCTCCGCGGTCCGCCGCGTGCCCTCCGCCGTTGCCAGGTTCTGGCGCTGCGTGGCCGCCTGCGCCTGTGCCTGAACGACATCGATCGGCGCCATGGTCCCGATTTCGACGCGGGTCTGATTGTCCTTGACGAGCTGCTCGGCGAGCGCCAGCGAGCGGCGGCTGACCTCGACCGACTCGATGGCGAAGACGTAGTCCCAGTACGCATTCCTGACGTTCGAGATCGTGTTCACGATCGTCGCCTGGATCTGGACCTCCGAGATATCCTGGTTCAGCCCCGTGACGACGAGCTGCTGCCGATTGTTGTCGATTCGAAACCCGCGCATGAGCGGCTGCGTGTACGTGGCCGACCAATTCGGGGTGTACACGGGATTGAACAGTGCGGTTTGAGCGGTGGTGCTCCGCCGCTCGTTGTTGACGGTGACCGCGAATTGTCCGCCCCCCCAGAAGACGTTCTGATTGAGGCCCCCATTCCAGTTCGTCAGGTGATTCTCGATCCCGGTGCCGACCGGTGCGCCGGAAAGTGTCTGTTGGGCCGGATTGGTGTTCGACTGCTGGGCGAAGGTCGATGTCAACATAGGACGATAGGCGGCCCGGAGGGCTGCCAGCGCGAAGTCGAACGTCTGCGGATTGAGCCGTTGGACCGCGATGTCGAGATTGCGATCGAGCGCGAGCTTGACGGCCTCGTCCAGCGTGATCGACAGCGTGCGCCCGTCGCCGGGCGCCGGGGGGGTGCCGAGTCCGCTTGCCGGCGTGGGCGTCTGGGCGGCGACGCCCACGCGTGCGGCCGCGGCCTTGATGAGCTCCTGGATTCGCGCCTCAGTGAGCGTCTGACCGTGGCTCGTGGCTGGTCCGAAGGCCAGCACCGTTGCGAATACGGTGATTTTCCCGAACGACTCTCGCGTCATAACCTTTTGAGACTCCTTGTTCCTCGTTCGTCTCTCGCAGCGCTAGCGCTTGGGCGTGGCGCCGGCTCGCTCACCCGAACGCCGCCAGCGCTGGTGCTCTTCGTGCAGCGCGCTGAATCGCACACGCTGGTCGGCCGTGAGCACCTGACGCATGCGGACGAGCATCAACGTCCGCGTCTTGTTCAGGTTGCTCCGGGCCGCCTCCGTCTTGTCCACGCTCCGCGTGAGGGTCATCTCGTCGGCGTCGGCGTCGATGAGGCGCGACAAGGCCTGTTCGAGGCGGTCGAGCTCTTCCTTGCGCTGACGCAACTCGGGCAGCGTCACTTGGAAGATCGCGTCGATGCGCGCGACCTGGTCAGCCGACAACACGAGCTCCTTCTGGAAACGCTCGGAGCGCCACCACTGAAAGCGGGTACGCGGCTCGGAGGCGTCCGCGCGTGGAATCCCACCAGCCACGAGCGCGAGCGCGGCCACCGCACACCACCACCGCGGGGATCGGTTCATAGCGCGACTCCTCACAGCATCAGCGCAAGGTAATACGCCCGAGGCGGGGGTTTCGTTTAGTCAGCGACCGGGCAGGGCTTCAGCGTGAGGGACTCAGGCCCGGCAGCAACGGTCGAGCTCGAGGATGACCGCTTCGACCAGATTGTCCGGGGTCGAAGCGCCAGAGGTCAGGCCGATCGACACTGGCCCCTCGGCGGGCAGCCAGTCCTTCGAGATGACGTCGGTCTTCGATCCAACCGGCTTGTGGCGTATCTCGCCTGTCGACACGAGGCACTGCGGGTCGGAAATGTGATAGGTCGGCGTGCGGCCGGCACACAGCCTGGCCAGGTTACAGGTGTTGCTGCTGTTGTATCCCCCGATCACGATCATCAGATCGACGGCGCGTGTTTCCAACAGCGACACGACGGCATCTTGCCGATCTTGCGTCGCACTACAGATCGTGTCGAACGATTGAAAATGCGCGTCCAGATCACTGGTGCCGTAGCGGTCGATCATCGCCTGCTGGAAGGCTTCGGCGATCCGCAATGATTCCGACATGAGCATCGTGGTCTGATTGGCCAGACCGACACGCGCGAGATGCTGGTCGGGATCGAACCCAGGCGAGATCGCACGCCCGAACCGCTCCAGGAACATCTCCCGGTCCCCGCCGTGCCGGATGTACTCGCACGCCAGAGCCGCCTCGTCATCGTCGAAGACGACGAGATAGCGCCCGCCGTGCTCGACGGCCTGCGAGGCCGTGGCCTGCGTCTCCTCGTGCCATACCTTGCCGTGGATGATGGAGGTGAAGGCGTTCTCCGCGTAGCGTCGGACGTTCTTCCAGACGTTCAGCACCGATCCGCATGTGGTGTCGACCAGCGTGCAGCCCCGCCGATCGAGCCGCCGAAGCAGTTCCATCGTGACGCCAAACGCCGGAAGGATCACGACATCGTCGCTCCCGAGCGTGTCGATGCGGTCGGGGGCATCGCTCAGGAAGGCGATGCCCATCTGGCGTAGCTGGGCGTTGACGTGCGGGTTGTGGATGATCTCGCCCGTCAGATGCACGGGGCGGTTAGGGAACCGCGTGCGAGCCTGGTAGGCGTAATCGACCGCGCGATCGACGCCGTAGCAGAAGCCGAACTCGCGCGCGATGTGAATCGTGAGGCGGCCGCTTCGGTACGTGAAGTCGTTCGCCTTGACCTCTTCGACCACTGCACTGTGGTAGCTGGCCGCCAAGGTCTCTGCGACCGCATCTTTGAGATCGAGTCCTTTACGAAAGATGAGCGACGACACGGGCTGCTACGGCCGCAAGCGTCTGATCGAGACGACCGTCTCGATGAAGTGGGGCGTCAGGGCCTCGAACGCCTCGAGTTCGGGGGTTCGAGGGCCTTCGGCCGCATGCTCGAGATCCGAGAGAAACGCCTCGTCGATCTCGGGCACGCCCCCGCGCAGGGCCTGTGTGGGCGCGGACGCCATTCGAGCCGGTTCGGTGAGGCGTGCCGTCGCGCGCGGTCGGGGCGCGCCCGCGCCGAGGAACATATTGACACCGACGCCCACCGCGAGACCCGCGGCCGCCGCCGCCGCGAGCCACCTGGGCAGGATTCGGGTAGGGCGGACGAGGCCGCGGTGCCCGTGAGGCAGCGTCGGGAAGGTGAGGATTCGGGCGGAGCGCCCGATCCCTTCGAGCCGCCGACCAATCTGCTGTCGCAGGAGCGCCCGGCGACCGGCAGGGAAGACGGACTCGATCTCCTCCTCGGCGTCGAGGCGGGTCTGGTCGAAGAGCGCCACGAGGTGGTGCCAACGGATGCTGCAGGCCGGGCACACCGTCAGGTGCTCGGCGACACGAGGATCGGGGAATTCGCCGTGTCGGCCCGCGAAGTAATGCTGGACGAGACGGTCGTCCGTCACGTGCGCGGTTTGTCTCATGACCGGCCCCCAAGGAGGTGGCGCAGCCGCTGGACGGCGCGGAAGATGTGAACGCGGACCGTCGATTCGGCGAGGCCCATCACGGCCCCCACCTCCTGCGGGGTCGAATCCCCAAAATAGCAGAGGAGCAACGCCGTGCGCTGGCGGCCGGCGAGCGTGTCGACGGCCTTCGCCAATCGTGCCCACCGCTCGCGCGCCAACAGCACCGTTTCGGGGGTGTCGTGGGCTGTCGCTTGCAGACCCGGCGCGTCCGATGCGGACAGGACGCCCAGCCAGCGGGCGCGCCGAGCTCGCGATTTCCGCCGATCGAGGCACTCATTGACCAGGATGCGGGTGAACCAGACGCCAAAGGGCCACACGTCTCGGTAGGTGGCGATCCGGCTGTACACCTTGAGAAAGGCGTCCTGGACGGCATCTTCGGCCTCGGCGCGATCCCCCAGGAACCGATACGCGATGTGCAGCGCCCGTCGCTGATGCAGCTCGACCAATGCCGCGAACACCTCTCGAGCCTGGTCGCCAAGGCCCCGGCCGACGAGCTCGCGGACGTGGACCGCCAAGTGCGTGTCGCCCGTGAGCGGCACAGCCCGGCGTTCGGCCGGGAGGCGCACCTCGTCGAATCCGGCCGTTCCGGGCGTGCGGGGGTCGGGCGGCGGGGCAGCCGCCAGCCGACGACGCGCGGCGAGGTGCTCACTCATGTCGAAATACGCGTTCGAGCCGATGATGTTTACAGTGTACTTCAGACCTGCGCGGATTGACGGGGCATGGCCCGAACGCTACCATTCGATGTCCCTTCTTGTGCCCGTGTCTTCCGCCGTCGCGGGTTGGCGTACTTCAGGAGCCATGAATGACACCGCTCTCTACGTCTGACTGCCCGCTCGACGAAGAAGGTATCGCGGCAGGTCGCGTGTTCGCCAATCTTTCGGTTCCAGTCCTGTACGAGGAAGCGATTCGCCGGGAAGAAGGGATCATCGCGGCCGAAGGGCCGCTGGTCTGTCGGACCGGCCAGCACACGGGACGGTCACCCAACGACAAGTTCATCGTCAAGGAACCGTCGAGCGAGCAGGCGGTGGCTTGGAACGCCGTCAATCGCCCGATGTCGCCGGCGCACTTCGACGCGCTGCACCGCGAGATGGCCGCCTCGTTGGCCGGGCGCGATTTGTTCGTGCGAGAGGCGACTGGAGGGGCCGACCCTCAGTATCGGCTTCCCATTCGCGTCATCACCGAGTACGCCTGGCACAGCCTGTTCGCCAGCAATCTGTTTCTTCCGGCCCCGGCCGACGATCATCGCGCCGACCAGGAGCGTTTCACCATCATCGACGCCCCGAGCTTCAAGGCCAGCCCTGAGCGACACGGGACGGCCTCCGAGGTGGTCATCGCCATCAACTTCGCCAGGCAGCTGGTGCTCATCGGAGGAACGAGTTACGCCGGGGAGATCAAGAAGTCGGTGTTCAGCATCTTGAACTACCTGCTGCCGCTGCGGGGCGTCCTGCCCATGCACTGCTCGGCCAACGTCGGCCCACACGGCGACGTGGCGCTCTTCTTCGGGCTCTCCGGCACCGGCAAGACCACTTTGTCGAGCGATGTGACGCGGCGCCTGATCGGCGACGACGAGCACGGGTGGAGCGATCGCGGGGTCTTCAATTTCGAGGGTGGGTGCTACGCCAAGACAATCAAGCTCTCGCCGCACGCCGAGCCGCAGATCCATGCGACGACCCGGCGCTTCGGAACGGTGCTCGAGAACGTGGTGGTCGACGAGTGCAGCCGCGCGCTCGATCTCGACGACAGTCGGTTCACGGAGAACACTCGGGCGGCGTATCCGATTCATTTCATCGAGAACGTCGTGCAGGAGGGGCAGGCCGGTCATCCATCGAACATCGTGATGCTGACGGCCGACGCGTTCGGCGTCCTGCCTCCGATTGCGCGCTTGAGCGCCGAAGGGGCGATGTACCATTTCCTGTCCGGTTACACCGCAAAGGTGGCGGGGACGGAGAAGGGGGTGACCGAGCCGAAGGCGACCTTCAGCGCGTGCTTCGGCGCACCCTTCCTGCCCCTGCCAGCGGTTCGCTATGCGCGGATGCTCGGTGAGCGCATCGCGCAGCACCAGGTTCGGGTCTGGCTGGTGAACACCGGGTGGACGGGCGGCGGGTACGGCGTCGGTGCCCGGATGCAGATCGGGCAAACGCGCGCGATGATTCACGCCGCGCTGTCGGGCCAGCTGGACGTCGCTCGGTTCACGAGGGATCCCGTCTTCAACGTGGACGTGCCGGTTGCGTGTCCTGAGGTCCCCGCCGAGGTGTTGACGCCACGGCGAACCTGGGCGGACGGCGCGGCCTATGACGCTGCCGCCGTGCGACTGGCGGCGATGTTCGACGACAACTTCCGCAAGTTCGAGGCCGACGTGCCGGCCGAGGTGAAGGCCGCCGGGCCGCGTCCCCGCTGAGGGGCCGCCCGCCGGTCGGCCGCGTCGTATGGTCTACGAGCCCGTCATCGGGCTGGAGATTCACGCCCAACTGCAAACCGCGACGAAGATCTTCTGCGGCTGCAGTACCGCCTTCGGCGCCCCGCCCAACACCCACGTGTGCCCGGTGTGCCTTGGGTTCCCGGGTGTCCTGCCGGTTCTCAATCGTGCGGCGGTCGACTACGGCGTCCGGGCTGCCTTGGCGCTCGGTTGCCGCATCAACGAGACGTCGATCTTCGCTCGAAAGAACTACTTCTATCCGGACCTGCCCAAGGGCTACCAGATCTCGCAGTACGAGCGCCCCCTCGCCATCGGCGGCGCGCTCGAGTTCCAGATCGGCGACGAGCCGCGGCGCGTCGGCATCACGCGCGTCCACCTCGAGGAGGACGCCGGGAAGTCACTGCACGAGGGCTTCTCCGATTCGGATCGCAAGACCTATGTCGACTTCAATCGAAGCGGCGTGCCGCTCATCGAGATCGTGACCGAGCCAGACCTCCGCTCGGCGGCTGACGCCGCCGAGTTCTTCGCCCGACTGCGCGCGATCTTGGTGTGGCTCGGGGTGAACGACGGCAATATGGAGGAGGGCAGCCTCCGCTGCGACGCCAATGTGTCGATCCGCCCGGCTGGGTCGACACCGCTGGGCACCAAAGCCGAGGTCAAGAACCTGAACTCGTTCCGCTTTCTGCAGAAGGCGCTCGAGTACGAGATCGAGCGCCAGTCGGATCTGCTCGAGCACGGCGGTATCGTCACGCAAGAGACGCGGCTGTGGGACGCGGCCGCGGGGGCAACCGTTTCGATGCGCAGCAAGGAGGAGGCGCACGACTACCGGTACTTCCCCGAACCCGATCTCCCGTCCGTAGTTGTCTCGGAGGCGCGACTGCACGCGATTGCCGCTACGATGGTCGAGCTGCCCGAGGCCAGGCGTCGGCGACTGGTCGACACGTATGGGCTGCCGTCGTACGACGCAGGGCAGTTGACGCAGTCTCGGGCCACGTCGGAGTTCTTCGAAGAGACCGTCAAGGCGGGCGCGCCTCCCAAGCTGGCGAGCAACTGGATGATGGGCGACCTCGCCCGTGTGTTGAACGTGAAGGGGCGCAGCGTCGAGAACTCGCCCGTGACTCCGGGCCGGCTCGCGGGCCTCCTGAAGTTGGTCGAACAAGGCACCATCAGCGGCGCCATCGCGAAGACCGTGCTCGACCGGATGGTCGAAACCGAGGAGTCAGCCGGGGTGATTGTCGATCGTGAAGGGCTCGTCCAAATCGATGACGAAGCGGCTCTCACGGGCGTCGTGGAGGCGGTCCTCGGTCAGCACCCGGACGCGGTCGCGCAGGTCCGCGCGGGGAAGACGTCGGCGGTGGGCTTCCTCGTGGGGCAGGTGATGAAGGCGACGGCGGGGAAAGCCAATCCCCGTCGCGTGAACGAGCTGCTGCAACGGGCGCTCGCCACGTCGTCGCAGGCTCGGTAGCGGGATGCGCGACCCCGACGGCTCGACATCGTGCGCCGGGACGCAGTGGGGGCTGGGACCCGCGGCGCGTGATTGAAGCCGCCCATCTCTCGAAGCTCTACGGTCGCGGCATCTACGCGCTGCGCGACGTCTCGATCTCGATCGCCAAGGGCGAATTCCTGTTCCTCACCGGTGCCAGCGGCGCCGGTAAGACGACGCTGCTCCGTCTGCTGCTGCGGCAGGAGCTCCAGACCGAAGGCGACCTGCGCGTCGGCGGGCGGCGTCTGGCCGACCTGTCGCCGTCAGACGTTCAAGCGTACCGACGGTCGCTCGGCTTCGTATTCCAGGACTTCCGGTTGATCCCGAGGATGACGGTCTTCCAGAACGTCGCGTTCGTCATGCGCGTGCTGGGATCGCCGCTGGAGGTGCAGCAGCGCCGAACCTTCCAGGTGCTGAAGTACGTCGGTCTGCAGCATCGGATGAACGCCTATCCCGAGGAGCTCTCCGGCGGCGAGCAGCAACGCATCGCGATCGCGAGAGCTCTCGTCAACGAGCCGCAGCTCGTGCTGGCCGACGAGCCGACGGGCAATTTGGATCCCGACCTGTCGGTCGAGGTCATGAATCTCTTTCGCGAGATCAACGGACGCGGCACGACCATCATCGTGGCGACGCACGACATCTCGCTCATCCAGCGGGTGGGGCGCCGCGTTCTGACGCTCGATCACGGGCGCGTCGTCGAGGGACGGTGATGTCCGTGCTGCGCTATGCGGTCGAAGAAGCGCTCTCGAGCCTCTGGCGCGGCCGGCGGTTCTCCGTCCTGGCGGTGGCAACCATCGCCACGGCCGTCCTCGTGCTCGGGTGCTTTCTGCTTGCCACCACCAATCTCGAGCACCTCGTGGACCAGTGGCGGAGTGCCACGGAGCTGTCCGTGTTCCTTGCCGACACTGCCACTGACGACGATCGGCGCCAGGTCGAGGCCGTGCTGGCGCCCGGCGCGCTGGTGGCCAGCGTCGAGTTCGTGTCGAAGGCGCAGGCGCTCGTTCGCTTCAAGGGTATGTTCGGCGACCTGGCCCCCACCGTCGATGCCTTGGGGCGCAACCCGCTGCCCGCCTCGTACGAGGTGCGGCTGCAGCCCGCCGCGGGGGATCGGCAGGCAATCGAGCAGTTGGCCGCTCGTTTGCGGAGCACGGCGGGTGTCGCCGACGTGCGCTACGACCGACAGTGGCTCGATCGGCTCCTGGCGGGCGTCGCGGTCGTCCGCCGGATCGGGCTGGTGCTTAGCGCGATCCTGGCACTGGCTGCGGCGCTGACGGTCACCACGGTGGTCCGCCTAGCCCTGCATGCGAGGCGGGACGAGCTGGAGATCATGGAGCTCGTCGGATCACCGTCGGCCTATGTCCAGGGCCCGTTCATCCTGGAGGGCGCTCTGCAGGGGCTGATCGGGGGAGGCGCGGCCGTCGCAATCCTGGCCGTGGCGTTCCGGGCGCTCCGCGCGCGCGACCTCGCCACGTGGGCGGCGGCCCTCAATCTGGCGGACGTGCAGTTTCTCCCCATCTGGACGTCGGTCCTCCTTGTGGTGGGCGCGACGGCGGTCGGAGGTGTCTCGGGGCTGCTTGCAGCCCGGACCCGGGGGTGAGACACCAGCGGCCAAATCTTGACACTCGTTTCGGGAGCACACTACACTGATCTTCTGACAGCGCCAGCGCGTTCGTTCCCCCTTCGAGGATCTGCATGCCACGTTTTGTGACGTCCAGACCGATCAGCGCCCTGCATCCCGTCCAAGAGTTCTATCGAGAAGAGTTCATCAAGCATCACCGCTGCCTCCAACGGCAGCGTCCCTACTATTCCGAAGACGCTATTACCGACGTCGAGACCGCTCTCACCCGTATCATCGACGAGCTCGAATACCTCTGCAGTTGCGCCGACGCCGACCAGCTGGTGAGCTCCCTCCTGAAGAAATTCGACGTCGTGACCGGCCTCTCGGCTTGGTCTGACCCGTCCCGCACGCACTGACTCCAGCCCTCGTCACGGCCCGGCGCGACCTCGCCGCGATCGTCGCGGCTGCCGTTGACGGCATCGATCCCTTTCGGCTCGTTCAACGGGCGCTGGGCCGAGATCGACCCCCACCAGGGGATGTGTGGATCATCGCCGTCGGCAAAGCGGCGGTGGCGATGGCGTCTGGTGCGAGAGACGTCCTCGGAGGCAGTGTCCGCGGCGGCGTCGTCATTGCCCCGGCGATCTCGACCGACATCGCCCCCCTCGAGGCATTCGCCAGCGACCACCCTGTGCCAACGGTCCGGAGCGAAAGAGCCGCCGCACGGGCGCTTGCCTTGGCCGCCAGCCGGCGCGATCACGACCTTCTACTCGTGCTCCTCTCGGGCGGCGCCTCCGCATTGATGGCGGCACCCGCGTCGGGCCTGACGCTCGAGGACAAGGGACGGGCGACGAACCTGCTGTTGCGGGCGGGCGCTGACATCCACGCGCTGAACACCGTGCGGAAGCATCTCTCGCGCATCAAAGGCGGGTGGCTGGCGGCTCGTGCCTCGGCTCCGGTTCGCGCGTTGGTGATTTCGGATGTGGTCGGCGACGACCCAACCGTCATCGGGTCTGGGCCCACCGTTGCCGATCCAACGACGTTTGCCGACGCGCTCCACGTCGTCGATCGCTTCGGTGGCCGAGACCGCTTTCCGGCGTCGATTCGAGAGCGGCTTGAGCGGGGGCAGCGAGGTGAGGAGGAGGAGACCCCCAAGCCGGGCGACCCGCGTCTGGAACGCGCCAGCTGGCAGCTGATTGGCAGTCGGTTCGAGGCGATGGCAGGGGCTGCTGCGGAGGCGCGTCGGCGCGGGTACGACGTGCAGGTCCAGAGCGCGCCCCTTGTCGGCGAGGCGCATCTCGCCGGTCGGGCATACGTCGAGCGGTTGCGGGCGCTCGGGATGCCGTCCCAGCCGCTTTGCCTCATTTCGAGCGGCGAGACCACCGTCCACGTCACCGGGACGGGTCGAGGGGGACGCAATCAGGAACTTGCAGCGTCGGTCGCCGAGGGCTTACCGCGCTTGGGCCCCGGAGTCGTCTTCGCTTCGTGCGGGACCGACGGCATCGATGGGCCCACCGACGCGGCGGGTGCCATTGCTGACTCGACGACAGTCGAGCGTGCCGCGACGCTCGGGTTGTCGGCGGCGGCGGCGCGCCAGGCCAGCGACACCTATCACTTCTTCGAGCCGCTCGGCGATCTCATCAAGACCGGTTCGACCGGCACGAACGTGGGCGACCTGCAGATCTGCCTCATCGAGGGTGCTCCTGCCTCGCCCTGAAGACGGTCCCTTGAATCGGGGCCATCTGGACCGCGTGCTGTGGGCAGGAAGACCGGGCAGCATATAGTTGCTGGCATGTTGACCGCGGAGTCCGTGTTGGCGGCGATGCGTGAGCGCGTGCATCACCCAGCGGGCATTCGTGAGCTGCTGCAGCTCCTCAAGATCCCACGCGAGGCCCGCGCCACCTTCAAGCGCCACATTCAGACGCTCGTGGCGGCCGGCGACCTCATCCAGATTCGCGGGCAGCGGTTCGGGCTGCCGGAGAAGATGGACCTCTTCGTCGGACGGCTCCAGACGCATCGGGGCGGGTACGGCTTCGTCGAGCCCGAGCGTTCCCTCGAGAGTGGACGCGACATCTACATCGCCGGCCCGCACCTCAACGAGGCGTTGCACGGCGACCGCGTCGTCGTACGGATCGAGCGGATGCGCGACGATGGTCGCGCAGAAGGCCGAGTCATCCGCGTCCTCGAGCGCGGCCACACCTGGCTGGTCGGCCGCTACGACCGCGATCCCGACGGGATGGGATACGTCGTCCCCTTCGATCGGCGGGTGCTGATGGACGTGCTCGTCCCGCCGGGGCAGGAAGGAGGGGCCTCGCCGGGCGAGATGGTGTCGCTGGAGCTGACACGGTGGCCGACGGCCACCCGTCAGGCGATCGGGCGCGTGGCCGAAGTGCTGGGTCGCATCGGCGCGCCGGGCGTCGACACCGAGATCATCATCCGCCAGTACGGCATCCCGGACGCTCCGCGTCCGGAGGCCGTCCGCGAAGCGTTGGCGCTCGGAACGGAGGTGTCGGAACGCGACCTGCGCGGCCGAACCGATTTTCGTCCTCTGCTGACGGTGACGATCGACGGCGAGCACGCGCGGGATTTCGACGACGCGATCACGCTCGAGAAGCTGCCGAACGGGCACTTCTGGTTGGGGGTGCACATCGCAGATGTCGCGCACTACGTGCGGGAAGGTAGCGCCCTCGACCGTGATGCGTTCGAGCGGGGCACGTCGGTGTACTTCCCGGAGCGTGCCGTGCACATGTTTCCCGCCGAGCTTGCGACCGGACTGTGCAGTTTGAACCCGCAGGTCGATCGCCTGGTGCAGTCGTGCCTGATGGAGGTCGACCGGCGCGGTGAGGTGATGCGGTACGAGTTTCACGATGGCGTCATTCACAGCAACGAGCGGATGACCTACACGGACGTGAACGCCATCCTGACGGCTCGGGATCCGGCGCTTTGCGAGCGGTACGCCGAGCTCGTGCCGACCGTCGAGCTGATGGGGGAGCTCTTCCAGATCTTGAACGACGCTCGGCGGCGCCGCGGGTCGATCGACTTCGACCTCAACGAGGCGGAGGTCGTGATGGATGCGGCCGGTGAGGTCGAGGCGATCATCGCACTGCAGCGCAATGTCGCGCATCGGCTCATCGAAGAGTTCATGCTGCTGGCGAATGAGACGGTGGCCTCCCACCTCGAGACCAGCGGCACGCCGACTCTTTACCGGATTCACGAGGAACCGGACGTTCTCAAGGTCGCGAAGTTCGAGGAGTTCATCTCGAGTTTCGGGTACAGCCTGGGCGCCCCGCCGGCCGGACTCCGTCCCCGGCACTTCCAGCGGTTGCTCGAACGGATCCAGGACAAGCCCGAGGCGCGTCCCATCGCGGTGCTGATGTTGCGGACAATGCAGAAGGCTCGCTACGCGCCCGAGAACGTGGGGCACTTCGGGCTCGCGGCCGCGAGGTACACCCATTTCACGTCGCCGATCCGCCGTTACCCCGACCTCGTCGTGCACCGAACGCTTCGGGCCAGCCGTCACGGGCTCACCGACGACGCCGCGCGAGAGACCTGGGTCGACGATCTTCCGGACGTGGCGCGCCACACGTCGGAGATGGAACGGCGGGCCGAGGAGGCCGAGCGCGAGCTCCTGCAGTGGAAGAAGGTCAAGTTCATGGCCGACAAGGTCGGCGAGGAGTTCGACGGTTTCGTCGTCGGTGTGGCGGCATTCGGCCTCTTCGTCGAGCTCGTGGAGCACTTCGTCGAGGGCCTGGTGCACGTGTCGACGATGGCGGACGACTATTACCGGTTGGTCGAGAGCGCCCACATGCTCCGGGGAGAGAGCTCGCAGCGCGTCTACCGGCTCGGGGACAAGGTGAGCGTGCAGGTGCTCCGCGTCAACATGGACGTGCGTCAAGTCGATCTGGGGCTGGTCGAGATCCTGAATCGCGTGCGTGCGGGGGAGCGGGGACCCCGCCGGAGCCGGATACCCCAGAAGGGCGGCCCCCGGCGCGCGCGCAAGATGAGGCCTGGTCGACGAGCGCGGTCGAAGGCGCGCCGGCGGAAATGACGAATCGCGGGGTGTGCCCTTACGGCTTGTGGTCGGCCGTCTCGTCCTTGAGGCCTTCCTTGAAGTTCTTGATGGCGCTGCCGATGCCGCGGCCGAGCTGGGGCAATCGATTCGCGCCGAAGATGATGATCACGATGAGGAGAATGATCAGCATCTCCGGTAGACCGAGATTCATGGCAGCACTCCTTGGGTACCGCAGCACTCGTCGAGGGAGCGAGGCGAGCCTGCGAACCATCGCGATTCTATCACCTTCGGTGCTGGTGCTGGGCGCGCTGGCGGGCGCCCTGGCCCTCTGGACGCCCGTTCACGCGCTTCGCGCCGCGCAGTTCTCGGCAGGCGTGAACCTGGTCGAGGTCTACGCCACGGTGACCGATGCGGGAGGAGGCCCCATCACCGACCTCTCTGCCTCGGAGTTCACGGTCGAGGAGGACGGTCGTCCTCAGCGCGTCGAGGTCTTCGCACGTGGCGATTTCCCGCTCGCGGTGGCCATTGGCCTCGACCGAAGCTTCAGCATTCCGGCGTCGCGGCTGACCGCGGCCGTTGCGGCGGCGCGGGCGTTCCTGATTGCCCTCCGGCCGGGCGACCAGGCCATGGTGCTCGGCATCGGCAGCACGGTCGAGACGCTGGCGCCGCTGTCGACTGATCGAGCGGTGGCGTTCGGCGCGCTGGAGCGTCTCGATCGCTGGGGAACGACACCGCTCTACGACGCCGTAGTCGCGGCGATCGACACCGTGCAGCCCGCCTCCGGCCGACGTGCGCTGGTCGTGCTTTCGGACGGCGTCGATCGCTATAGCAAGACCACGGCCGCCGAGATGATCGCTGCCGCGCGGCGGCGTGACGTCCTGGTCTACCCCGTCACGACCGACGCGCGTCCCGCGCCGGTGCTGTCGGAGCTGGCGGCGGTCACCGGTGGGCGATCGTACAGCACCTCGACGCGCAGGCTTGCAGCAACGCTCACGACGATCGGCGCCGAGCTGCGCGACCAGTACCTCCTCGGCTACACGCCTGTGCCCGTGGCGGCGCTCGAAGGCCCACCGCGTTGGCACGCCATCCGCGTGCGTGTCAGTCGACCGGGAGCGCGTGTTCGGGCGCGTGAGGGGTACTTCTTCCCATGAGCGTCACCAACTGCCACGCCAGGCGTGCCTCGCGCGTGCGCAGGAGACGCCAGGCGAGCCCCCGATACGACTGATTCCCGACGATGAGATCGGCCATGATGGCACGGATTGCGGCGCTGGCCGCAAGGCCGTGCATCACGAGGTGTATGAACTGCGGCCTGAAGAACCCGGCCTTCAGGCGGGCCGCGCGGCGGAGCTCCGTGATCACCGCATGGCGCACGCGCATCTCGTACGAGGACACCCGTCCTGCGCCAATGGCGTCAGCCGCCACCTCCGCGGATTGAAGCGCGAAGTAGATGCCCTCGCGCGTGATCGGATCAACCAGGCCGGCCGCGTCGCCAATCAGGCACCAGGTCTCTCCGGCGACCGGCAGGTTGGCGAGGTCGCGATCGCGCAACGACGGAATCGGCCACGAATACGGCTCCCAGCGCGTCGCTCCGGCGATGATGCCGGCATCGCGCATCCAGGCCGCGGTCCGCGATCTGAGCCCGGCCGAGCCCATGCCCGCGTCCGCCTGCGCGCAGACTCCGATGGCCACGTGGTCGGGCCGCGGAAACGACCAGAAGTAGCCAGGGGGATCGGCGGCAAATGCGATCCGAATCTCGGTCTCGGAGACGCCATGGACGAAGAATCAGGTTGCCAGGGAGAGCTGCTCTCGCCGAA